>Ga0163161_10000587_pt1 | contig 29126 bp, 14 predicted proteins | sample S45metaG_FD_129847 | JGI IMG/M metagenome (GOLD analysis project Ga0163161, IMG submission 129847) | Switchgrass rhizosphere microbial communities from Kellogg Biological Station, Michigan, USA - S4-5 metaG | ecosystem: Host-associated > Plants > Roots > Rhizosphere > Soil | place: USA... | reverse complement strand
ATTTTAGAAAGCGTAAACGGCTGCCAGTGAGAATTGTGAAGCGGTTTTTGTAGGATCAAGATTGTTTTTTAAAAACTGGGCACCAGAACCATTATCCATCCTGATTTCAGGAATAAATGTTAAACCCCCGGCTTTTACGTTTGCAGACAGGGTGACCGCGGTAACAGATTCACCAGGGAGCACACCGCTGAAAACAGTGCCCTCTGGATCGTCTTTTGATTTAAAGTATTCTCCCCTGATTCCCAGTGACAAAGTTTTTGTAAAAGCATTCTGAACATAGAGGGCAGCACCGCTGTAACCTCCCTGGTCGTTAGAAACATCATAGGTAGCAGCATTCAGGCCGAGCTTGATGCTTTCTGTAGCCTGATAAGATGTGGTAATGTCATAGATTGAGCCACTGCCAGACATCCCTGCGACCCGTCCTGTAAGCATATTCAGGTAAGCCGTCCATCCTTCAACCGGAGAGAGGGTAAGCTGGGCACCAAAGTGCGAAACGCCATTTACATCCCTGTACACATTCCAGTCGTTAAACAGACCGGCCATCAGTGCAACTTTGGGAGAGAAAACATAGTTGAGCTTAATCCCGCCATTCTGGAAAGGCCCGTTCGTAAACAGATAAGAGGTCGAGTAATTATAATTGCCCAGCGGGGAGATGACTTCAAGGCCGATAAAAGTTGCCATATAACCCGCGGTAGCGCTAAACTTAGGTGTAAAGGCATAGGTCATAAACAGGTTCTGTATATGAAATGAATTTCCCGAACCTGGGGTGTCCCCTTCGGGAATAGAACCATACTGCCCCCGGGGCCCAAAAGAAAGCTCGCCGACAAATGATGATTTACCGGTAGTCTTCTTGAGCAGGAGGTCCAGCATCCCCAGTGAGACAGAATTTTGATCGCTGGCAAAACTGGTACCTATATTTGGCTGTTTAGCGAAATCATACTTATAATAGGCATCCGCAGAGCCGGAAATTTCAAAAGGCAGTGTACCAATTACCGTTTGGGCAGAGACATAGCTTGCCATGGCCACTGCAAATGCAGTAGAAATAAGTTTTAAAATCATAAGGGGGAATTTGAGAGTGTTACTTAATTTTTGTCATCGGACATTAAATGTTACGTCTAAATTCACCGGGTGGTCAGTGCTTTTTTTACAGGAGCGTCAGTGGGATGAACGCAGGGCAATGCTGATGTGATTCATTGCGGAGCTCCGGGATCGAGGATCAGGGAGCCCTGAGAATACTTCTCATTATGCTGACTCGCATCAAGACCTTCTTCTTCTTCGGCCGAGCTTACACGGATAGGTTCTATCAGGTTCACCAGTTTGAAGATCGCAAATGAAACCACAAAACTGAATACCGATACAATCAGCACTCCTTTTAACTGGGTAAAGAAGAATTCAGGATTTCCATAGAACCAGCCATCCACGCCAGCAGCATTAACAGTTTTGGTTGCAAATACACCTGTTAACAACATACCTACGATACCGCCCACACCGTGACATGGAAATACATCAAGGGTGTCATCAAGACTGGTTTTGGATTTCCACGATACAGCCATATTGGAAACTACCGCAGCAAATGCACCGATAAAGATACTCTGCGGAATGGCTACAAAACCTGCTCCCGGAGTGATGGCTACCAGGCCTACTACAGCACCGATACAGAAACCAAGGACTGATGGTTTTTTACCGCGGAATACATCAAAAAACATCCAGGACAGACCTGCTGCCCCGGCGGCAACGTTAGTGGTGGCAAAAGCAGATACAGCCAAACTACCTGCGCCTAATGCAGATCCGGCGTTGAAACCGAACCAGCCAAACCATAGTAAACCGGTACCAATTAAAACATATGGAATGTTTGCAGGCGGAACTTCAAGGTGTTCCTGGTGCACTCTTCTTCTTTTAAGTACCAGCGCACCTGCAAGTGCAGCCATCCCTGCAGAAATATGTACAACTGTACCTCCGGCAAAATCCAGCACGCCCATTTTAAACAGAATGCCTTCAGGATGCCAGGTCCAGTGCGCCAGGGGCGAATAAACAAAGATCGCAAACAGGACAATAAAGAGGATATAGGAAGTAAAACGGATACGCTCTGCAACAGCTCCTACAACAAGACCCGGAGTGATGATGGCAAACATCAGCTGGAATAATGCGAAAAGCGTTAAGGGAATAGTTGGCGCCAGGCTCCATGAAGGTCCTGAATTTACATTCTGAAAAAACAAAAATGTCATCGGATTACCAATAAGGCCATTGATGCTGTCCCCAAAAGCTAAACTAAAACTTAATACTACCCATAGTACGCTGATAATACCGGCCGACACAATACTTTTGATCATGGTGGAGATTACATTTTTTCTGTGTACCATACCGCCGTAGAAGAAGGCAAGTCCGGGAGTCATCAAAAATACCAGTGCAGTTGCAACCAGTACCCATCCAACATCTGCCGCATTATATTTTCCTTCATCAAAGTTGGCATGCAATGGAATAAACAGAGAAACAATGGCAACAATTGCCAGAATGGCAAATGGAATGATTTGCTTTAGCGTAATTTTTGTCATAATTGAGAACGTTTTAGATGAATAATGGACTCAATATAATGACTTTTATCATAAAGTCATGAGGCTTTTGTCGTATTTGCTGATATTTTTATGATTTTACTTAGAAAAAGTAAAAGAAAATCAATCAAAAACAACAATAAAACCGCCAAAATGAATAAACCAGCGCAATATTTATGTTATTTATAATATAAATATATTTTTATATAAAAAAGAAGAGATAATTGGAGTGAAAGTAATGCTAAAATGAAAATTGTCCACGAAATTAACTACGATTTGAATCAGCAAACCCTATAAAATTCAGAAAACTAAAACAGATTTAATAAAAATGGATGCCAAAAAAAATATTTAGCATCCATTTTTAAATAACTTCAAATCAAAGAGCAGACTACACTGATGTCTTCTTTTGTTTTAGCAATTCAGCATTTTCTTCCATGAGCACTTTAAGATGTTCTATTTCCGTATCGATACTTTTTGTCAGTTCCTCACGGACTTCTTCTGCCTGTTGTGTAGGAGAATAATCTGAAAGTCCCTGATCTACCATTAAAAATCCTAAGCGGTTATTGAGTTTGATCCCAAAATTAAGAGGGTCCTGCCTGCTCCGGTTCTTGGTTTGATGGATGTTGTTCTCAATCAGGGTCAGGTCTTTTTCAAGATTTTTAATGGCCTGTTCATTTCCGCCTTCCTTTTTCAGGAGTTCCAGTTTAGCCTTTGTGGCCCTGATTTCTGCAATAGCCAGATTTGCCTCGCTCACTTTATCCCTTACTTTGATCAGAAAATCAAACTGTGAACGGAAATCTTCAGGAGTGGTTTTTACCCTCGGATCTTTAAGAATTTCAAAATCCTGTTCAGAAACCTGTCCTTTTGCTGTCAGCCTTATTTTATATGTTCCGGGAACAGCTTTAGGCCCTGAATTGGGCGATCCGTAAAACACCATTCCGGTAAATGTTTGATATCCCGGGTAACGCATGTTCCAAACGAACTTATTCCCTCCCTGTTTGACCGTCAGCTGTTCTGCACTTTTTCCTTTTGTAGAAAATGCCCTGATGAGTTTGCCATTTTGCTCAAAAACTTCAAGTTTTACTTCAGCACTGTCAGCGATGTCTTTTACAAAGTAATTGACAATCACACCATCAGGATGATTTTGCCCTTCCAGCTTTTTGATGACCGGATCTTCATCAGCAGGTTTGGAGAACATGCGGTAGGATGCCAGGGGCTTATATACATACGAAGCTCTTGCAGCTACTTCTGCATTGAGCTGATGAAGCGGTGTAAGGTCATCAATCATCCAGAAGGCACGGCCATGTGTTGCGGCAATGAGGTTATCATTTTTGATGGTAAGATCATGGATCGGCACAGGAGGCAGGTTAAGCTGGAAACGGGCCCAGTTTTCGCCATCATCAAAGGAGATCCACATCCCTTTTTCCGTTCCGGCATATAATAGCCCTTTGCGCTTGGGGTCTGCCCTTACCGTACGTACAAATTCCTGTTCAGGAATACCTTTTACAATCTTCTTCCAGGTTTTCCCATAGTCATCCGTTTTGTAGATAAAGGGCCTGTAATCACCGAATTTGTAAGCTGCGGAAACTACGTAAGCACCTCCCTTAACGAATGGGCTGACATCGATACAATTCATCATCTGGTATTTTGGCCCTGCCGGAGTGATATCTTTCCAGTTTTTCCCTCCATCGCGGGTGATATGCAGCAGCCCGTCATCAGAGCCTGCCCAGATTTCATCTTTTGTGTAAGGCGATTCCATGATGACAAAGAGATTTGCATAGTATTCTGCACCTGTATTATCCTGGGTGATCGGCCCGCCGGAAGAGGCGATGGTTGCAGGTTCGTTTCTGGTGAGGTCTTTACTGATCACTTCCCAGCTTTGTCCACCGTTATAACTCACATGAAGATAATTTGATCCTGCATACAACTTTTTGGGATCATGCGGACTGAACAATATCGGGAAGTTCCAGTTGAACCTGTACTTCATGATATCTGCGCCCGAACCCGCCGGGAGGTCCGGCCATACGTTGGTAGAACGCAGCTGGCCTGTGATCATATCCTGCATTTTCATGGTACCCTTATAGGCACTTCCATATACCTGGTCTTCATTTAAGGGATCAGGCGCAAGGTGGGCGCTTTCCCCAAGGTCCAGCACATCCCAGTCGCGCTCCCCGATGGATGCCCCGGAAGTCCGGTGCGCTATTCTTACACTGCTGTTATCCTGCTGCGCACCATATATGCGGTAAGGGAAGTGGTTATCGGTTGTGACACGGTAGAATTGCGCTGTAGGCTGATTGCCATAAGTAGACCAGATGACACCTGCATTATTGGAGATCTGGGCTCCGCCGTCGTCGGCAATGGCCATGCGCTGGTTATTATCAGGGTCAATCCACAGGTCATGGTGATCACCATGAGGGGCATCATACAATTGAAAAGTTTTGCCGCCATCTACAGACTTACCGTAACTTACATTCATTACATAGACGATATCTTCATTCTTCGTATCAGCGATGATGCGGCAATAATACCAGGCACGCTGCAACAAATCACGCTGTTCATTTACTTTGATCCAGGTAGCACCGGCATCATCTGACCGGAAAACACCACCCTCTTTGGCTTCGATAATGGCCCAGACCCTTTTAGGGTTCACCGGCGAAACGGTGACCCCAATAATCCCGATGGTACCACCAGGCATTCCGGAGTTAGTCATCAGGTTTTTCCAGGTATTTCCGCCATCGGTACTTTTCCATAGTTTGGAATCTGCACCGCCACTATCCATCCTCCAGCCGTTCCTTTTAATATTCCATGTACTGGCATAGATGACATCGGCATTCGAGGGATCAAAGGTCAGATCGACAGCACCGGCTTCTTTGCTGGCAAAAAGCACGCGTTCCCAGGTTTCCCCGCCATCTTTACTGCGGTAAACGCCCCTGGTAGCTGAAGGCTGCCAGAGATCGCCCATCACTGCTACATAGACCAGGTCAGGATTCTTCGGGTGCACCCTGATCCGGCCAATATGCCTGGAATCTTTAAGGCCGATCTGTTTCCAGGTTTTTCCTGCATCACGTGATCTCCACATCCCCCAACCGGAAGACACGTTATTTCTTACAGTCTGCTCGCCCTCACCTGCATAAATCACATCAGGGTTACTTTCTGCAACTGCCACTGCTCCTACGGAGCCGCCAAAGTAGTGATCTGTAATGTTGTCCCAGGTCTGGCCTGAATCTTCTGTTTTCCAGACTCCGCTTCCTGCCGAGCCGAAATAATACAATGCGGGTTGATTTCTGACCCCTGTCACGGTGCCGGCGCGTCCGCCACGAAAAGGGCCTACCTGACGCCATTGCATACCTTTATACAGACTAACATCATAGGCAGGTACCGCAGCCTGTGATATCTTCATCTTTTTGTTTTGTGCCTGGCCCGCCAAAGCAATAACCAGGAATAAAAAAACCAGTCTTTTCTTCATGATGAGAGTGATAAAATACGGGTATGGTTCTCTGCTGAACCATACCCGTAAAAAAAATGACCTGATATGTTTTACAATCAGCTATTTAGCTGAGTAAAACTGGTTAAACAGCAACTTGAATGTCCCGAGAGACTGTCCCCTGAAGGTAATTTCCGGACCAAAAGTATAAAGCTTCCCGGCTCCTACCGGCGCTACAAAACCTGCCACACCATCTTTCAGGTACGACTGGCCCCATGCCCAGCCACTGCGCAGCGGCTTGTCTGTAGGGAACCAGAGTACAGGTACTACCCCTTTTTTCGCGGCATCATCATCCAGCTTAAATACCGGGCTGTTGTCAAAGTTAACATCCACATCAGCAGGCATTCCCCATGCAGCAGGCACCGTTGGGTCTACATTTGCGTGGAGGATACTTCCAGGAATATAATACTTAGTACCAGGCAAAGGCTTACTGGTCTCTTTGTCTACCAGTGCACTATGCACCGGCAGGCCCAGGTGATAGGCAAGGTTGGCACTGCTGCCAATGGTGACAATAGAACCACCTGCTTCAAGGAAGGATTTTAACTGCGGAATAGATTTCTCGGCAGTGATCTTACCCAGCGTTTTCCTGAATTCTTCCGGTGTGTCTTCTGCTTTTGGCATACGGTCATAAAACATACTGTTTGACCTCGGCTCTCCGCCCACCGGAGGAATAGCACGGGTTACAAATACGATGACGTCATATTTGCTGTTCAGGTTACCGGCATCAATATCCTGAGGAAAAACTTTGGTATACTCAAAATGATTCTGCTCCAGCAGCAGGCGCAGCCAGCCCGAAGGTATTGAACCACCATACTGGTCCCAGAGGCCAATACGGAGCGAGTTGATTTTTTTCGCATCAGCGGGCATTTCATCTGTTGCCAGTACTTTTACCCCCAAACCTGCATCGGCTTTATCCAATACTGATTTGGCCATAGCACTCGCAGGAATATAAAACGTTCCTGTTTCTGAAAGCCCACCGGCACCTTTTGGCACACGGTAAACCTCCAGCCCTGCTTTAAGCAGGTCGTTGGCTACGCTAAAGGAATTGTTTACCTGTGCACTCAGCAGGTATCCCTTCCCTGCAGCAGGGACGGCCTCTTTTGGAGGTACCTGGATCTGTCCGTAAGGTACTTTCACGAAGGGGCCGCCAAAATTATTCAGCACGCGCTCAAATTTAACACCCATCTGGAAGGCCAGTGTCCATCCGGCAGCATCATAAGGCCTGATCGGAGGGCCTCCGGGATAAAGAAAATCATTAGGGTGATCCTGTGGCTCAAACATATCCAGCACATGCGGACGAAAAGCCTGATCAGTTTTAACAATATAAGACCCCGCAGGATAGTTGACCCCTTCAACGCTGAAGGCTGCGGTAGCTTTTTGCACACTGATACCTGATTTAATCAGGGCGTTCAGGAATTTGATCGCCGTAGGGAAATCAGGCTGGTCAGCAGAAATGATATAACCTCTCGCATCTCGGTTGGCAGGATTTTTCAGTACGGCATCATAATACTTCAATGGAATATCATTCCCGCGGGTCATCCATCCCATCGGATCACCTGCCGCGCCCGCATTGTCGCCAGCGCTTTTCTGATCATTCTTGTAAGCCTGGGTGATCGCATCGGTACGTTTTGGGGAAAGCGTCCAGTAATCTTTACTTCCCCTGTCAATAGAGTTTTTACCCATTTTGTAAATGTTGAACAGTACTTCGTCACGCTGACGTGCGGCATAGTCCAACACAGAGTAGTTTAAGGATACCGAGTAGTCTATCGACTGGCGGAAATGCCATACATCCTGTGGCAATACAGGGTTTGGCGTTGCACCATTGGGCACCAGGCGTGCAGGCACCAGCGGGATTTTTTCCGGGGTAGGGTTGCCGATGATCTCGGTGAGCAATCCGATCATATTGTGGAACTGCGTAGTGGTACGCAATCCTCCGTTATACCAGGTAGAAAAACTGGAACCTGTTAAACGGGTATATCCAGGTTTATTTTCTACGTTGAGGCGGCTGTACATAGCTGCGCCCAATGCATCGATACCGGTGATCATCAGCGGATCGAATACATAATTGAAAGGATCACGGTAAGGAGGACCTGCAAGAACTGATCCTTCAGGGCCTCGCTGGTGATGGTTGTACATGATCTGCGGGAACCATTCCAGGAAGAGCTGTTTGCTCATGTTGGTAGCTTCCTTCGTGTTCATCATGTAATAATCACGGTTATTATCGTGCCCGATATACTTTTCATATAGGGTAGGAATTTCAGTGTTTCTTTTCAGGGGATCAGCCTCTTTCATGTACCAGTTGGAAACCAGTTCCATCCCATCAGGATTGGCATGGGTCAGGAGGACAATGACATTGTCCAGTATACGCATGTTCTCAGGGTCTTTACGCGTAATCAGGTTGTACATGGTCTCGATCAGCTGTGCTGCACCTACGACTTCTGTAGCATGCAAACCACCGTCAATCCACACTACTGCTTTTCCTTTGGCTGCCAGGGTTAATGCCTGCTGGTTGGTCAGACCTTCGGCACGCGCCAGCTTCTGGGCAATATCTTTGTACATCGCCAGGTTTTTAATATTCTCCGGCGAAGAGACGACCATCATATATTCATGGCGCCCTTCTTCTGTAAGCCCGATGTCTACCAGCTTTGTTCTTGGGGAGGCCGCAAGCTTTTTGTAATAAGCAACGGTTTGGGTGTAATTTGCCAGCTTGTAATCATCACCCATATTGAAGCCGAAATGCTGCTTCGGCGAGGGCACTGTCTGTGCATTGCCCACTGAGGCCGTGACAAGCAGCACTGCACTGAGCATCCAGGAAAACCTGGTATTGAATAATGCTTTCATATTTTCTTTGGTTTTAGGTTCTTATGGTCAGGTTTACTTTCTATAATCAAGCGCCGGTTTTCTGTCGCCCAGCAAAGCCTCATATTTATAGCCGGCACCTTTTCTTTCATCAAATTCTTTGGTTGCTGCTTTCAACACTTCGGGAGTTTTAAACAGGTCGTAAGCAGAAAGCGCGATGGTTTTTGCAGCGATCATCATCCCTTTCTGACCAATCGTATTTCCTGCTGCTGCAACATTCTGCCAGCTGTGCCCTGATGATCCGGGAACAAATGTTGCCGTAAACACACCTGCAGTAGGTGTTGCCCAGCTTACATCGCCCACATCAGAAGATGCTCCCCCCGCAGCGTTTTTTAATTCCACGGTAAAAGGCTGTACAGTAGCTGTACCTGCCAGTGAGGGTACTTTTCCGCCCTGAAAGGTAGCCTGTATTTTTTCTGCAAAAGCTTTCTCCTCTGTGGTATAGCTGAAACCACCTACCAGGCGCATGTTTTTATCCATCACGGTAGATAAGGCTACATTGGCCAGCATGTTGTACGTTCCGCCAATCACCTCGTATTCCATTTTTGTTCCGGTGCCCAGTGCAGCGCCTTCTGCTGCATTGACCAGCCTTGCCCAAACATCTTTTACGACCTGCATATCAGGGTTCCTGACATAGTAATATACCTCTGCAAAAGCAGGAACTACGTTTGGGGCCTCTCCCCCGCGCGTGATGACATAGTGAATACGGGTGTCTGAAGGAATATGCTCACGCATCATGTTGACCATATGATCCATCGCCTCTACCGCATCCAGTGCCGAACGGCCTTTTTCAGGCGCAGCCGATGCATGGGCAGAAATCCCTTTGAACCTGAACTTGGCGCTTTTATTGGCTAACCAGGGCGCAATACTTGCAGAATTGGCATTGCCCGGATGCCAGTGCAGGGTAGCATCAACACCATCAAACAAGCCCTCACGTACCATATAAACTTTACCTGATCCGCCTTCTTCTGCCGGACAGCCCATTACTTTCAGGGTTCCTTTGCCGCCAGTTTGCGCCATCCAGTCTTTTACTGCAATAGCCGCAGCTACCGATGCTGTTCCAAACAGGTTATGGCCACAGCCATGCCCCGCCTTGCCGCCGGCAGTTTCCTGGAAGGGATTTTCTGTCTGCGAGATCCCGGGCAGTGCGTCATACTCTGCCAGGATTGCAATCACTGGTTTTCCTGAACCATAGGTAGCCACAAAGGCTGTAGGAATCCCGGCTACACCTTTTTGTATGTTAAAGCCAGCCTGTTCCAGCTGCCCTTCCAGCAATGCTGAACTTTTTTCTTCCTGGTATCCCATTTCAGCAAATCCCCAGATATCTTTAGAGATTTTGTTGTATACCGGGGTTTTGGCGTCGAGCGCGGAAATGAGTTTCTTTTTATCGGCATTCTGTGCCGATACACTGACAGTAAATCCGAGTGCCAGACTGAGGAGCGTGATTTGTTTCATTGTGCTTGTTTAATTATTTCCTGTAATCCAGCGGTGGCTTTCTGTCGCCAAGCATCGCCTCGTATTTAAAATCTGTACCTCTTCTTTCTGTAAATTCTTTTTTTGCAGCTTTCAGCACCACAGGGCTGTTGAACAGGTCGTACGCCGATAATGCCAGCGTTTTTGCCGCTACCATCATCCCTTTAGCTCCGATACTGGTTCCTGCCGCAGCTACATTCTGCCAGCTGTGACCTGCAGAACCGGGAACAAACGTAGCAGTTGATAAACCTGTAGTTGGGATAGTCCAGCTCACGTCACTCACATCCGATGAACCATGTACATCTTCTTTTTCAAATGCCTGTATCTGTGCCGTAGAAGCGAGGTCTGGCCCTTTACCGCCAACAAAACTGGTTTGTATCTTTTCTGCCCAGGCTTTTTCTTCAGGGGTATAAGTGAAGCCGCCCACGATCCTCAGATTGGCATCCATTACTTTCGCCATGGCGAGGTTGGGCAGCATATTGTATACTCCTCCGGTAATTTCAACTTCCATTTTGGTTCCTGTGCCTATTGCAGCACCTTCGGCAGCTTTCACTACCCTTGCCCACACCTCTTTGACTACCTGTTTGTCCTGGTTCCTTACATAATAATATACTTCTGCAAAAGCAGGAACCACATTTGGCGCTTCGCCACCACGGGTGATTACATAATGAATCCGGGTATCAGAAGGGATATGCTCTCTCATCATATTGACCATATTGTCCATGGCTTCAACTGCGTCCAGTGCCGAACGGCCTTTTTCAGGTGCCGCCGAAGCATGTGCAGAGATGCCTTTAAACCTGAATTTTCCGCTGATATTGGCCAGTGTGTTGAATGTTCCGGCCGAATTTACATTTCCGGGATGCCAGTGCAGGGTAGCGTCAACATCACTGAAGAGGCCTGCACGTACCATATATACTTTACCAGATCCGCCCTCTTCTGCCGGGCAGCCCATTAATTTGATCGTCCCGGATTTGCCAGAGCTTTTCAGCCATTCGCTGACAGCAATAGCAGCAGCGGTAGAGGCGGTGCCGAACAGGTTGTGGCCGCAGCCATGGCCGGCTTTGCCACCATTGGATTCCTGTACAGGATTGCCGGTTTGCGATATCCCCGGAAGGGCATCATATTCTGCCAGGATAGCGATCACAGGTTTCCCTGAACCATAGCTGGCCACGAAGGCCGTTGGAATATCGGCTACGCCTTTGGTAATGGTAAAGCCGGATTTTTCCAGTTCACTTTCCAGCAGGGCCGAGCTTTTTACTTCCTGGTAACCCAGCTCTTCGAAGCCCCAGATATCTTTGGCCACTTGGGTATACTCATCAGTTTTGGCGGTCAGGGAACTGAGGATTTTCTTTTTATCCGCATTCTGCGCCATCGCCCCAAGGTAAAGGCCGACTGTCATTGTAAGCAGAGTAATGGTTTTGATCATAGAATTGAGTTTTAGCATAAAAGCGCTGTCAGTATTCCCGCCACATGGATAGCAGGAAACCGACAACGCCATAAATCAAATTACTTTTTCTGTCCGTACAGTTCGTTGAACAGCATTTTGAAGGTGCTGTGCGACTGGCCCCTGAACGTAATTTCTGGTCCGAAAGCATACAGTTTACCTTTTCCTACCGGAGCTTCGAATGCAGCTACACCATCTTTAAGGTAAGCCTGTCCCCATGCCCATCCGCTATGCAGCGGTGTAGCCGTAGGGAACCAAGCCAGTGGTTTAATGCCTTTTGCTTCTGCGCCGGCTTCCAGTTTAAATACCGGGCTGCGGTCAAAAAGGACATCGTTCTGCTCTGCCATCCCCCAGTTAGACGGTTGTTTGGTATCCAGGCTAACTGTCAGCAAACTTCCCGGGATATAATATTTGGTGCCCGGCAGTGGTTTATCCTTGCCGTCTTTTCCTGCTTCTACCAGTTGGTTTTTAACGGGCAGGCCTAAGTGATAAGCCAGGTTGGTACTGGTACCGATCGTTACGATATGACCGCCTGCTTCAAGGAATTTCTTCAGCATCGGTACTGATTTGGCAATGGAGATCTTACCTATCCATTCTTTGTTTTCTGCCGGTACATCATCAGCCTTTGGCATTCTGTCAAAATAGCGGCTAAATGCTGAAGGTTTATCATTTGCAGGTACAATTCCTGTAACGAGGATAATTTTATCAAACTTTTTATTGAGGTCTCCCGCATCTACTTCATTGGCATAGATCATCGTGTAACCGTAATGGTATTGCTCCATCAGCCAGCGAACCCATCCTGCAGGGATTGAACCACCGTAAGTATCTACAATCGCTATGCGCGAAGGGGTGATTTTAGTGAGCCCTGAAGGTTTTGCTGTAGCAGCAGTAACCATCAGTCCGTAATCAGCAGCAGATTTGGCAAGAATAGCTTTGGCAGCAGCCGATGCAGGAACATAAAACTCCCCGGTCGTACCTGTCGTTGGGCGATAAACTTCGGCACCGCCTTTCAGCAGGTCGTTTACCGCAATAAAAGCATTGTTTTGTTTAGGGCTGATCGTATACCCGCTTTTAGCAGCAGCAATACTTAATTTTGGTGCAAGCTGGATCTCTCCGTAAGGTATCTGTTTAAAATCGCCTGTGACTTCGCTCATGGCCCTGTCAAACTTCACGCCCATCTGGAATGCCAGCGTCCATCCCGCCGCATCATATGGTCTGATCGGAGGGCCGCCTTCATACTGGAAATCATTTGGGTGATCCTGTGGTTCAAACATATCGATCACATGCGGGCGGAAAGCCTGTGCTGCAGATACGACGTAAGATCCTCCGGGATACGTTTTGCCCTCAGAAGTAAAAGTGGAAGTGGCCTTCTCTACGCGGATACCTGAACGGATCAGGGAATTGATAAACCTGACTGCAGTAGGGAAATCCGACTGGTTAGCAGGAATGATATAAGCTCTTGCATCACGCAGCTCAGGGTTTTTCATGACTGCATCAAAATATTTTGCAGGAATACCGCTTTCGCTGCCGAAAGAGAATTCTCCTTCGCTTTTCTCAGCACCGGCATCTTTTTTATCCTTTTTATAAGCGTCTTTGATCGCCTGTACATATTTAGGATAGAAGGTCCAGTGATCTTCGTGGCCGCGGGCGATGGAATTCTGTCCCATCTGGTAAATGTTGTACAGCAACTGGCTGCGGTTACGGGACGCATAATCCAGCACACCGTAATTCAGGGATACCGAATAGTCAATGGACTGACGGAAATGCCATCTCTGCGGTACAACAGGGTTAGGTGTAGCGCCATTTGGGATCAGGCGGTCCGGAACCAATGCGATATCTTCAGGAGTTGGCCCGCCGATGATCTCTGTCAGCAAGCCCACCATATTGTGGAAATATGGCGTAGTACGTAATCCACCGTTCCACCAGGTAGAAAACTGTGAGCCGTTACGCTGGGTATAACCTGGCTTATTTTCTGTATTCAGGCGGTTGTTCATCGCTGCTCCCACACCATCAATACTGGTAACGATCAGCGGATCGAACACATAGTTGAAAGGGTCGCGGTACGGAGGGCCTGCAAGGACAGATCCTTCTGGGCCACGCTGATGGTGGTTGTACATGATCTGCGGAATCCATTCTACAAACAGCTGATTGCTGATGTTCTGGCTTTCCTTCATGTTCATCATGTAGAAATCACGGTTGTTATCGTGGCCTACAAATTTCTCATACAGACGTGGAATATCCAGCTTGCGCTTCAGGGTATCTGCATTGCGCATATACCAGTTGCTCACCAGCTCCTGACCGTCCGGATTGGCTTGTGCCAGCAGGATAATATCATTATTGAGGATGGTCATTGTTTCTTCATCCGTACGTGTGACCAGCTGGTACATGGTCTCGATCAGCTGATGGGCGCCTACAGTTTCCGTAGCGTGCAACCCGCCATCAATCCAAACGATGGCTTTACCTTTTGCAGCAAGCTTTTTCGCTTCTTCAGGTGTAAGGTTCTCCGCATGGGCAAGCTTGCGGGAGATATCCTTGTATTCAGCCAGTTTCTTGATATTCTCTGGCGAAGATACGATCAGCATCCATTGATGGCGCCCTTCTTCGGTCATACCGATATCAACAAGTTTGGTGCGCGGTGAGGCCGCTAATTTTTTGTAATACGCTTCCGCCTGGGTGTAGGTGGTTAGCTTGTAATCATCCCCGATATTAAAACCAAAGTGTTCCTTTGGCGAAGGAATGGATTGCGCACTGGCTAAGCCTGCTGTACACAGCAAAGCCAGGGTAAACATTTTGCTTAATTTGTTGTACATATTCTCCATTTTTACGTGTTATTTGTTTACTACACCGGATTCTGACAGTAGCACCAGCAGCGCCTGCTGGATACCCAGATATCCCGTTTGATCATTCAGAAACCATTCGCTTAGGGCATGGTAGTTGCCAGACTCTCCGCCAGAACCGATGGTGATGCCCGGTACGCCCAGGGCAATAGGGATGTTGGAGTTTGCCGATCCAACACCCAGCGTAGGTTTGGCACCCAGGTATTTCATGGCCGCCATCGCATGCTGCACCAGCGGTTGTTTCGGATCGCTGCCCCCCGCAGGGCGGTCGCCAATTGACCTGATATCTACGGTAAGGTCTTTACCGGATTTTTTCATCGCATTTTCTTCTGCCAGTGCTTTCTTCACCGCAGCCTGCAACAAGGCATCCATTGCATTTAAGCGCCCGGGGTTCTCAGAGCGCATATCTACTTCCATCCAGGATTCAAAAGGGATAGAGTTTACGGAAGTACCACCGCCGATTACGCCTACGCTAAAGGTGACGCGGATACCTGGTGTGGCTGCAAATGCATTGCCCGACTCATCCCAGTAGTGCATGGCACGGCCCAGGGCATTGTGCGGATTGCCGATACCGAATGCACCTGAGGAGTGTCCTCCCGGTCCTCTGAAGGTTACCCTGTACCGGTGCGAGCCCAGGCCACGGTGAGTGGTATGGCCATATCCGGTCCCGTCAAATGCAATATAAGAATCGATCTTACCCGGTCCTGAAGGACTGAATAAGTTACGTACGCCCCTCAGGTCTCCCTGACCTTCTTCTCCGGTAGTACCGATAAAGAGGATATCCGCATCGGTCTGGATACCGGTTTGTTTCATTGATTTGACTACAGTGAGCAATGCCGCCAGTCCGCGTGTATCATCACTTACGCCCGGAGCATATAAAGTATCGCCCTTAAACGTCACTTTGGTAACTGTTCCCTCAGGAAATACGGTATCCAGATGGCCTTCAAGTACGACTTTCTTTTTGCCTGTTTTTCCTTTACGCAGGCCGATCACATTACCGGCAGTGTCTGTCCATACAGAATCTACACCAGCAGCTTTGAGCATTTCAGCGAATTTGATCCCCCTGGCGGTTTCCTTATAGGGTGGCGCCGGGATTTCGGTTAGTGTAACGTGATTGCCCATCGTTTCTTTTTCCAGGTCAATAATCGTCTGCAGTGCTTTTTTCACCACGGCCTTACTGGTAATTTTGCTGATATCAGCGGTATACTGCTGTGCTATAGGGGCTGTTTTTGGCAGTTCTTCCTGCGCAGTGGCAGAAATGGCAATAAACACTGCACAAAAAACAGGGATAGCTTTTACTGATTTTAACATCTTATTATATGATCAATTTACCATTCATTTGTCAATCCGGCTTTAATTTGCCATTCCTGCTTCTGAAAGCAGGATCACCAGTGCCTGTTGTATAGACAGGTATCCTTTGTCATTGAGGAACCATTCATCCAGTGAATGTGCGCCTCCGTCTTTTCCGCCCCGTGGAATCGTCACTGCGGGGACTCCTTTTGAAATCGGGATATTCGAATTGGTTGATCCTATACCCAGGTTAGGTTCTGCACCAAAGTACACTGCGCTTGCCATTGCACGCTGGATGACCGGCAGATTTGGATCATTACCTCCCGAAGGCCTGTCGCCGATCAGTTTTACTTCCACGCTAAGGTCTTTACCCAGCTTTTTCATCGCATTTTCTTCTGCCAGGGCTTTCTTTACCGCTGCCTGAAGCAGGGCATCCATACCGGCCAGACGCTCCGGGCTCTCTGAACGCATATCTACTTCCATCCAGGATTCAAAAGGGATAGAATTGACCGATGTCCCACCACCGATCACTCCTACATTATAGGTAAGCCTTGAGCCCGGCTCCTTTGCATATTTATCAGCATCAACTGCCCAGTAATGGATGGCACGGCCCAGCGCATTGTGCGGGTTGCCAATACCAAACGCTCCTGAAGAGTGCCCTCCCGGCCCTTTAAAGGTTATCCTGTAGCGGTGCGAGCCCAGTCCGCGGTGAACGATACGCCCAACGGGGCCACCTTCAATCGCGATATAGGTATCGATCTTTCCGGGTCCTGATGGGCTAAAGAGATTCTTAACGCCCCGCAGGTCTCCCTGACCTTCTTCGCCTGTGGTTCCGATAAACAGCACGTCGGCATCAGTTTGGATATCAGTTTGTTTGATGGCTTTAACCAGTGTGAGCAATAAGGCCAGTGCACGTGTATCATCACTGATCCCCGGTGCTACCAGTGTATCACCTTTATATTTTACGGTTACGTCTGTACCTTCAGGAAATACGGTGTCCAGATGTCCTTCAAGTACAACGCGCTTTCTACGTGTTTTACCCTTTTTGAGTGCAATCACATTACCTGCGGTATCTGTCCAGATGGAATCCACACCGGCAGCTTTCATCATCTCCGCAAACTTCTCTCCCCTGACCTTCTCCATAAAAGGAGGAGCAGGGATTTCGGTAAGCAGCACATGGTTCTTCATGGTTTCTGGCTCCATGTCTACAATCAGCTGCATTGCCTTTTTTACTTTGGCAGCGCTGGTGATCTTTTTGATCTCTGCAGTATACTTTGCTGCAATGGGCACATTTTTAGTCCGCTGTTCCTGAGCAGATACAACTGTCCCCATCAACATCAGTGAAAATAGTGCAGGTATGGCAATTTGTTTCATCCTATATTTATTTTGAAGCTAAACCTGCTTCAGAGAGCAGAACCAGCAGTGACTGTTGAATTCCGATGTAACCTTTATCATTTAAAAACCACTCATTGAGTGAATGCGCATTCCCTGCTTTTCCGCCCTGGCCGATGGTCATCGCGGGTATCCCTTTTGCAAAAGGGATGTTTGAATCTGTAGAGCCAACGCCCAGTTTGGGTGTTCCACCAAGATAAGAGATTGAAGCCATCATGCGCTGAACTAACGGAATTGTTGCAGGGTTGTTCCCCGCAGGGCGGTCGCCAATCAGTTTGATATCTACAGTAAGGTCTTTACCTGCTTTTTTCATCGCATTTTCTTCTGCCAGTGCTTTGCTGATTGCCGCTTTGAGCAATGCATCCATGGCATTGAGGCGTTCAGGATTTTCTGAGCGCATATCTACTTCCATCCAGGATTCAAAAGGGATAGAATTGACAGAAGTACCGCCACCGATCACACCAACGCTAAAAGTAACCCTGGTACCAGGTGTTGCTGCATAGGCATTACCAGACTCATCCCAGTAGTGCATGGCACGGCCCAGTGCATTGTGCGGGTTGCCGATACCGAAAGCCCCTGATGAGTGGCCGCCCGGTCCTTTAAACGTAACACGGTAACGGTGAGAGCCCAGTGCGCGGTGCACAATGCCTTCGGTTCCGGAACCGTCAATAGCAATAAAGGAATCAATTTTACCCGGGCCTGCAGCACTGAAAAGGTTTTTAACACCCCTTAGATCTCCCTGCCCTTCTTCGCCTGTGGCACCAACAAACAGTACATCAGCATCCGTATGGAGGTCTGTTTGTTTCATTACCTTTATGATGGTAAGCAATACAGAAAGTGACCTGGTATCATCACCAACTCCGGGAGCACACAAGGTATCTCCCCTGTATTTTACCGTTACATCGGTACCTTCAGGAAAAACAGTATCCATATGGGCCTCTAACACCACGCGTTTTTTGCCGGTACGTCCTTTACGAAAGGCAAGCACATTACCTGCCGTATCTGTCCAGACAGAATCAATGCCTGCAGCTTTGATCATCTCTGCAAATTTCGCTGCCCTTTTAGCCTCTTTATAAGGCGGGGAAGGAATCTCGGTGAGCAGCACATGGTTGCTCATCGTTTCTTTTTCCAGATCAACAATCTGCTGCATCGCTTTTTTTACCAGCGGTGCCGCAGCGATCTTTTTAATCTCTGCTGTATATTTTTTATCAATGGCCACAGCTGCAGAAACTTCGCTTTCCTGTGCATTGACCGTACCTGCAATTCCCATCAGCATCAGTGCGAAAAGGGCTTTTAAAGCATTTTTTTTATGTATTTTCATGTTGATATCTCGTGTTTATATTTTAAATGCAGCACTAAGCTATGATACTGGCTTTACTTTGTTTTCGACATCTTTTTTAATTGACTCCAGTTGCTCCAGCTCTTCTTTTAGTTTGGTGGATAATTCTTCATATTTCTCTTTCTGCTGCTGGTTTGGTTTTTCATCACCAAATTCTACAAAATTGGAAAGGGAGATCAGTTTCGTATCCAGGCGAACGGGATAGTTGGTGAGGTCCTGATTGGCATGTGCCTTTACCTGAACCAGTTTGTCTTCAACCCTGCGCAACTTATCCTTCAGGTCCATGGCTACTTTATCATTGTTCCCGAATTTACTGAGCTGCTCACGCATATCGCGGATAGCAGAAACGCCCTCACGCAGACTGGTGATCCTTGCATTCAATTTGATCACGAGATCATACTGCTCCTTGAGATCACTGTCTGTTGAAGCTATTCTCGGATCTTTAACCACTTCAAAATCCTGCGTGTACGATTTACCATCTACCGTAAGTTTTACTTTGTATTTTCCGGGCATCACCATTGGGCCGCGGGCAACGCCATGGGTGGTAATCCCTGTTATTGCCGGTGGATTAGGGTAACGCATATCATTCCAGATAAAACGGTTACCTCCTTTTTCCGCAGGCAGGCTCAGCTCTTTGCTTCCTCTTGCAGGAGGGCGCATTTCAGCATCTCCATCAGAATTGATCATAGCAGGCGCAGCAACTTTGCTTTTGTAAGATTTCATGACTACACCTTTATCATCGATAAATTCAAGTTGCACAGCTGATGCAGGCTCCTCTTTCAGATAATACTGCACAACCACACCATTCGGAGGGTTTGTACCCAGATTAGCCGCGGCCTCGCTTTCTGCACCTGCAGAAACAGGCTTCATTCCGTTCATCCTGAAACGGATGGTCTGGTCCGGCTTGAATAAATGTGCCGCCGATTTATAGATTTCAGGATTTGTTTGTCTGAGCAGGCCAAGATTATCCAATGCCCAGATGGCACGGCCATGTGTTCCTGCGATCAGGGCATCATCCTGAATGATCAGGTCATGAACAGGTACTACCGGAAGGTTCATCTGCAATGGCTGCCAGTGTTCACCTGCATCAAAGGAAACATGCACACCGCGTTCAGTGCCCGCATATAAAAGTCCTTTTTTGCGGGGATCTTCACGTACCACACGTGTATACTCATTGTCCGGAATGCCTGTGATTATTTTTTTCCAGCTCTTGCCATAATCAGTAGTTTTGAAGATATAGGGCTTAAAATCATCCTGCTTGTAACGGGTAACGGCCATATATGCTGTCCCTGCATCATGAACAGAAGGATCAATAATGCTTACCCTTCCAAAATCAGGCATCTCTTTAGGCGTTACATTCACCCAGTTTTTTCCATTATCAGTAGAAACATGCACATAGCCATCATCAGAACCAGCCCATAGCACACCAGGTTTAATTTTAGATTCTTCAAAGGCGAAGATCGTTCCGTACCATTCCACGCCGGTATTGTCACGCACTACCGGGCCCCAGTCTGAACCTATCGAGGGATCATCAATTGTTGGCGTACGCTCCAGTTTTGCAGGGTCAGACCTGGTGAGGTTAGGACTGATCACTTCCCAGCTCTGCCCGTTATTTGTGGAACGGTGCACATAGGAAGATCCTGCATAAACGACATTTGGATGATGTGGAGACACCAGGATGGGGAAAGTCCACTGAAACCTGTATTTGATATCGGCAGAACCGTAACCATAGTTATCCTCGGGTACCACAGAAACATCTGCGATCTGGTTGGTTTCTGTATTCAGTTTGGTAATCCAGTGGTGATTGGCTGCAAAAATAAGCCTCGGATCTTTTTTATTGAATGCGATATAACCGGATTCGCCGCCACCTACGCTGTACATCTCGTCCATATAGATCGCACCATTGTCAGAACGTACCGGAACAGACATGGTTGAATTATCCTGTTGTGAGCCGTAAACACGGTACGGGAATTTATCATCAGCAATAATATGGTACAATTGCGCGGTGGGCTGATTGTAAATTGACGACCAGGTTTTACCGCCGTTATAAGTTACGGTAGCACCTCCGTCGTTCCCTTCGATCATGCGGTTGCTGTCATTGGGATCAATCCACAGATCATGGTTATCACCATGGGGAGTGCTCACGCGGGCATATGTTTTTCCGGCATCAGAAGATTTCCAGAAACCAATGTTCATTACCCAGAGGTTATCGGCATTGTTTGGATCAGCTGTAATGCAATGATAGTACCACGGGCGCTGGTGCAGTTCTGCAAACTGGCTTACCAGTTTCCACGTTTTCCCGGCATCATCAGTGCGGTACATACCTGTTTGATTGTCTTCTGCCTCAATGATTGCCCAAACGCGGTCTGGTTTTGAAGGGGACAATGCCAGGCCTATCCTTCCCCGGTATTTACCGGTTGGAAGACCGGGATTGAGCGTAATATCTTTCCAGGTATCTCCTCCGTCAACAGATTTGTGGATACCGGCACCTTCACCTGAACTCCTTACGCCCCATTCAAAACGACGGAACTCAAATGTTGAGGTATAAATTACATTCGGGTTTTTAGGGTCAATCGTAAGATCTATGGCGCCAACCTTATCATTTTTATAAAGGATCTTTTTCCAGGTCTGCCCTCCATCCCTGCTTCTGAAAACCCCGCGCTGTTCATTAGGCCCAAATCCATGGCCAATTGCAGCAACATAAACTATATCCGGGTTGCCGGGATGGACGATCACTTTACCAATATGGTAGGTATCTTCCAGTCCGATATGCTTCCAGGTTTTACCGGCATCTGTAGACTTATACATACCATCGCCGGGAGAGGTATTTCCCCTGAGCGTATGTTCGCCCATCCCCACATATACCACATCAGGATTGGATGCAGAAACAGCAATGTATCCTACAGAACCCATTTTAAAGTAGCCGTCCGAAATATTGTTCCAGGTAATTCCACCGTCAATGGTTTTCCATACGCCGCCACCAGTGGCCCCCATATAGAAAGTCATTTTATCTGTGGGATGACCTGCAACGGCTACGACACGGCCTCCCCTGAAAGGGCCCATCAGCCTCCATTGCATGGCATTCAGCAAAGAGTTATCTGCGTAAACCGGGGCAGCTGAAGATGCTGCCGTAGTTTTAGCTATCTTTTTTGTCTTCAGCTGTGCATCCGCTGTAACGACAGGAAACAGACTGCCTACCAGAATGCTGCATAAAGCAACCCGTGCTAAAAGAAGATATGTAGAAATGATTTTCATCTATTTTATGTATTGATTTTCATTGGTTAGCTGGAGCCTTTGATGATTAAAATCATCATTGTCCCCCTTGTGCTTAATGCTTGTTTTAATCATGTCGGGTTCATGAGAAATAGGATAAACCAGGGATAACCGAACATTGCTGATCGGTTATCCTGTATTGAATAAGCTGATTATTGACTTTTAAAGCGTACTCCTGTACGGGTATCCCCAGGTTCACCGCGGGATTCATCGGCAAGGTTGGCAAACCAGGCAGATATACGGCGACCATCTGACAGGTTCACAACGAACTTGAAGAGGAAGTAATCATTTACGGCAACAGAGCTTAATGCAACACCGTTAAGTGTAGCGAGCTGCGCGGCGGTAAAGGTATAAGTCTTAGGAAATGTTGTTACCGTTTCGTACAGTACATCCGTTGTAGTCAGGTTTCCCGGAATAGGAAACTGTGCGATATTCGGATACTGATTACCAGGTGAGGAAATCACGATAGGATAAGCAGGAACACTTGACTCTGCTTTATTGAAACTTCTGTACACTTCTATGGAGGTTACACTTGCATATCCCGAGCCTTCCCAGTTGAGGGTAAAAGACATCTGTTCATTTGCAAGGTTAGCATCCCTGAGGTTAAAGAAAGAGACTTTAGCATTCTGACGGGTAGGCAATGCAGACATCGCAGTGTCTATTCTAACCGTAGGAACAGCAGTGTAGGTGTAATTCTCCCATTCATAATGCACTTTTTTACATGCACCTAACCCCAGCAAACAGATGCATGATATGGACAGTATAAAATTTTTCATAAATTCTTTTTATTAAGTAATAGGTTGATATAATTTTATTTATCCCAAAAAACCGGTGTAATCTGCTGTGCAACCTGAAGTGCACTCGCATTAGCCCCAAAAGAGGTATTTGCAGATAACTCTGTCTGAGAATAATAAAGCCGTAAAGGAAATGTGCTTAGCGGCGATAATAGACCACGCAGAGCCGGCAGGCCTGTTCTTCTGTAATCATTATATGTTTCCATACCATTACCATAAGTGGCAATATACTTCTGAGTCATCACCAGGTTCAGTTTTCCTGCAGCATTTGCAGCATCATACTGCTGGAGCAGCCTGGCTACTATCCCTGTGATACTTGCTGCAGGTATAGCTACCCCGCCATTGGCGACAGCGAATGTGCTTACACTATTTAAGTTTGCTGTAACACCATCGCTGAAGTTGGCCCTTGCATCATCACCTGTAGACAAGGTTAATGCAGCCTCGGCCCTGATGAATTTTACCATTGCATTGGTGATCAAAGGAATCACACCAGCACCAGTACCGTCTGTTACTGCAATGACCTTCGGCGTTCCTGTGGCACCTGTATTGGTAAGGTATAAATTGGCAGCAGTCAGGTTGTTGATCGGACTGTTATCATAAAGACCACCTGCAGGATAAACTCCGAAATCAGCCCTGCGTGCTAAATCTGCCGGAGCAGCTGTACCATCACCAGGATTACGGCCATAATAGCCATTGCTGTTTGCAGAGTTGTTCAAGCCGGCTGTAGCATTTTGTCTGTAGATAAAGCTTCTCAAACGCGGATCATCACTGGTAAACAACAGGTCCATGAAGAACTGGTTCTGATAGAAGGTTTTGGCCGACTGATATTCCACTCTGTGCCATGGATGGCGGTTATTTGGATTTTGTCCTGAACCAAACTTAAAAGTAAAATCCAGTGCATTGGTATTGATCAGTGATCCTGCGATCAGGGTCCTGATTGCTGTTGTTGATCTTGCCGGATCAACCAAACGGATCTGGTTGTACATCTTTAACTTCAGTGAGTTGGCCATGGCGATCCAAGAAGCTTTTGTACCTCCGTAAAAAACATCAGATGTAGAAGGAACCAGGGTGGTAGCAGTGATCTTATTTGCATCTGCAATACCATCGTCAAGCAACACCAACAGTTTCTCGTAGATATCAGCTCCTTTATCCAGCACAGGACTGGTTGTTACGGCACCATTCTCAGCCTGTGAATAGGGAATATCGCCCCACATATCTACCATCAGGCTATACAGATATACCTTTTGGATCTTCGCAATCGCTACGTAACCCCATTGCTGCTGAGTTGTCCCGCTGCTGATCACCGACTCAAGGTCATTCAGGGTCTGACTGTAAAAGCCATTCCATGAATCATCATAATCGGTACCCTGCTGCTGGTAACGGCTGATGCCTGTTGACCACATCGTGTGCTGCATGATGGTTTCCGTACCGCTGTTCAGCTGGTACATATTTCCCGCCAAGGATATTTCTGTGGAAGGCAGAAGCAGCGATAGTTGTGCTGTCGTTGGGTTATTTGGGTCCTGATTGATGTCTACAAATTTTTTGCAGGCACTACCTGTCAGCAATACACCGGCTAACAGGAACATGTATTTTTTATTTCTTATTTTCATAATTCTACCTGATTTAAATACTTTAATTTCAATTCATTAAAAGCTAAACCTGAGGTTTACGCCAAACCTTTTCGTTGTTGGCACAGAAAGGTTGTCATACCCTTGGGAGTTACCTACACCCAATGAACTTACTTCAGGGTCAAAATTTGTGTATTTAGGAAAATTCGGTGCGTAGTACCATAAGTTACGGCCGGTTACCGAGATCATACCTGACCCGAAAGGTGTTCCTTTCAGCAAGCTTTTAGGAAACTGGAAAGCAAGCGATATCTCACGCAGACGGAATACAGTAGCATCGAAGATTGAACCTTCCATCACACCGCCCGGGCCGATACCATTGTTAAAGAACAGATCCTCATAAGACATTGCTACATTGTTAGGAATAGTGTTTCCGTTGGCATCCAGAATAGGCTGCAGTGTTGCCGGATTGCCCAGTACACCCGGAGATACCAAAACGCCTTCCCTGTTTTCTGTATCCCTGGTTACACCACGCGACAGCATCTGGCCGACAGTGTTGGAGTAGATATCGCCGCCTTTCTTCAGGTCGAACAATACTGACAGTGAGAAACTTTTATAGGTAAAACTGTTGTTGATACCGAGGGTAAAATCAGGGTTAGGATTACCGATAGCCTTTAATGAACCGGATACCAATGGCTTGCCTGTATTTGGATCGATCAGGATTTCTCCTGCTGCATCACGTGCATAGGCTGTTCCGTAAATCAGGCCATAAGGAGAGCCGACCATGTGCACACTGCTGGTACCATTTGCACCACCGAAAACGAATTGCTGGTAACCTCCAAGGTTGTTGATCACGTTCCTGTTACGGGTAAATACTGTTGAAATATCCCAGCTAAACCCATCAGGATTACGGAAAGGTGCCAGATTCAGGGCAATCTCAAGACCTTTATTGGTAGCCTCACCGAGGTTTAAGATCTGCGTGGTATAACCGGAAGAAGGTGCCGCTGTTACTTCAAAAATCTGAGAGGTACTTTTCTTGTTGTAATAAGTAACATCCAAACCGATACGGTTTTTGAAGAACTGCAGTTCTGTACCCACCTCAAGCTCAGTGATAAACTCTGGCTTTAAATTGGAATTGGTTAACAGGTTGGCCAGTGTAGATGAGTTATAGGTACCATTTGAATTGGTGAACGGTGATCCGATAGAGCCTACACCTGTTGTTGCACCAAGCGGTGAGTTAACCAGGTAAAACTCTGCTGTCTGATAGGCAGTAGACTCATTACCTACACGGGTATAACCGCCCCTTACTTTACCAAAACTCAGGATTTTATCATCCATTTTGAATGCTTTGGTGAAAATGAATGATCCGTTTGCACCACCATAAAAATAACTTCTGTTATTGGCAGGCAATGTAGAAGAGATATCATTACGTCCAACTAAGTTTAAAGATGCATAGTCTTTATAGTCGAAGGTGATATCCGTGAAAAATGCATAGTAACGTTGTTTCAATAAGTTTCTGTTGTTTGTTAACTGTATAGGAGTTACAGAACTTGTATTCGTGATCGTGTTCAGATCCGCTACAATGATTCCGTCACCATAAAATGCTTTACGGTCAGTTAAACGCTGATTGATGTTATTACCTAAAATCCACCTTAATGAGAGATCAGGAGTTAGTTTTTTGTTGGCAGTAACCAAAAACGTATTGTCCAGCTCCTGACGGTAGATGTCGTCTGTAGCAATACTTCCGTTTGAATACGAAGATGATCCTTTACCGCGAACGTTCAGTCTTCTGTCGGTATAGGCATTGTAACCTGCAGTATTCTGTACATTTAACCATGGCAGCGGATCAAATCCAAGCACAAGGTTACCGTAAAACCTGTCTACATTACTGGTAGAAACACTGTGTTTGGTAGACCAGTATGGGTTGTCGAGCCCGGTATAGTCATACACGTTACTTCCGTCAATCGGGTTTTCGAAAGGACTGCCTGTCAGGTCGAAACTTGTAGGCGTATACATCAGGGCCGACATGATTGAGCCTGTAGCACCGCCGATAGGTGGGGTTTTCTGTCCTGTAGTCACATAGTTCATGGAACCACTTACATAGAACTTATTATCCAGCTTCATGTTTCCGCTGATATTGAAGGACGTACGGTTGATCTCGTTATTTGGAACAACACCTGTATTATTGGTTCTTGAAAAACCAGCATTCAGATTTCCTTTTTCACTGCCTGAGGAGATGGCCAGTGCATTTTCATATACACTACCTGTCTGGAAGAAGTTCTTTGCATTTTCTTCAGAATATGACCTGTAAGGGATCTGGATTGGCGTAACACCATCGGCCTGATAAAGCTGAGGGAAAACTGCCGAAGAAAACGACCTTGTTAACTGGGCTGGGATCGTCGCCCTTGTAGGCAGGATACTTTGAACACCCACATAAGGCTGGCCCCATGAACCATAAACCCCCTGGCGATAATCATTATTGGTACCCTGTCCGTATTTAGTCTGGTATTCCGGAAGACCAGAAACATTCTCAACCGAATACGAAGTATTGTAAGTGATCTCAGTTCCTTTTCTGCTCATCTTCTTACCTGCTTTGGTGGTGATGATCACCGCACCGTTAGCCGCTCTTGATCCGTAAAGGGCTGCTGCTGCTGCACCTTTCAGTACCGTCATGCTCTGAATGTTATTGGGATCAAGGTCAAACGCACGGTTGGTCACACTAGAAGCGCCACTGCTCTGTCCGCCTACGTTTCCGAAACTGGAGTTATCAAAAGGAACACCATCCACTACAAATAATGGCTGGTTATTACCATTCAGTGAAGAACTACCACGAATATTGATATTGGTTGCACCGCCGGCAACACCTCCCGAAGAACCGATGCTCACCCCTGCAACTTTACCGGTTAAGGCACGCAGCGGATCTGGTTCAGACTTCTGGGCCAGTTTATCTGAGCTCAGTGTACTTACAGAATATCCGAGTGTAGTTTTTTCACGTTTGATACCTGCAGCCGTTACCACCACTTCTGTCAGGGCGTTTGAGCTTTCTGCAAGCACAACGTTGATCGTTTTGTTTGTTCCTACAGCAATCTCCTGCGTTTGAAAACTGATATAAGTAAATACCAGGACACTTTCACTATTTGGGACACTGATCTTATAAGTTCCGTCAGCGCTTGTAACAGTACCTGTTTTTGTTCCCTTAACCACCACACTAACTCCGGGAAAGGGTTTCCCGTCGTCTTTCCCTACAACCTTACCGGTAACGGTATGCTGCTGGTTAGCCAGAAGGGCATTGATCATCAAACTGTCTGCCATAGCCAGCTCATTCTTTTTCAGAACAATATACTGACTGGCATTAACCACGTAGTTTACACCCAGGTCTGACAGCATACCGGTCAGGATATCACTTAGCTTTTCCTGACTTGCAGCTACAGTTACTTTACTGCTTAAGGGGATAACTGTAGAACTGTAAACGAACTTTACATCAGCCTTGGCCTGAATATTATTTAGTGCAGTCTCCAGTGAGACATTTTTTAAATTGATGGAAAGCCGTTTATTCAAAATGCTCTCTGATAAACCAGGATTAGCGAATAATACACCTGAGAACATAAATAGCGAAATGATCTGTAAAACCGAGATCCGCATGAGCTGAATAAAAAGAACCTTTCTGGTTTCCTTACATTTTTGCATACATTTGTTTGATTTTTTGTTAATTTCCTGATTGAATGAGACAAAAAAGTCCCTTACCCATGTCATTTGACCGGGTGATTCTTAATAAAAATTGAGGGGGAATTCTGTGGCAGGGGTGGCTTCAACACCTCTGCCATCTGTAAGAGAGTTTGCTATTTCATCATAGGCTTTTTCATGGTTAGTTAAGTTTTTGTTCTAGTTGATTTTGGTTAAGTTTTATCTGTCATGATTACGGATTGTCCGTCTATCCGGAAGTCCATGTTAAACACATCGCTCATCATGCTGATTGTATTCAACAATGACTGATCTGTAAAATCAGCAGTAATACGGTTGTTGGTTATTTTCTTGTCCTTAATTGTGATCTCTACTTCAAATTTGTTTTCGATCCTGTGCAATACATCTGCTACACGGGCATCATTAAACTGCATCATATATTCTGTTCCCCTGGTGAGCGAGGCCACCTCAAGCACAGGCTCGGGCTGTTTTACAATTGTTTTCTTCTGTTCCAGATAAACCGCCTTCTGGTAGGGATGCAGGATCAGCGGGGCCGACTTTCCCGAGCTTAAAAAAACACGGCCTGTTAAAACGTTTACTTCAATTCTATTACTGGTATGCCTGATATTGAAACTTGTCCCCAATACACGGGTCTTTAATCCGGCACATGAAATCTCAAATGGATGAGCAGGATCTTTTGCAATTTCAAAGAGCGCCTCGCCTTTCAGGTCTACCATCCTCAGATTACCTTTAAACTTTAAAGGGTAGATCAGTTCACTATTTCCCTTAAGCCATACAATGCTGCCATCAGACAATATTGCTTTAGTGACTTCCCTGCCTGAATTACTTACAGAAGCATATTGATGTATATTGAATGCTTCGAACAGCCTGTTACGAAAAAGAAGTATCAAAGAACAGCATAAAAACAGTGCAGCGGCAATCTTCAAAACAGGCCTGAGCCTTTGTAACCTTGTGATCTTTACAGGCCCCTGTATCCGTTTGCCCAGTGCCATAAAAATTCTGTCTCCGCGTTCTTTCTGCTCCTGCTCTGTCAGTTTTTCAGCCGCAGCATGATCAGTAATATGCTTTACCCATGATTCTACATTTTCTTTTTCCTCAGTACTTAGCTCATTATTGAGATATTTT
>Ga0163161_10000585_pt1 | contig 29241 bp, 48 predicted proteins | sample S45metaG_FD_129847 | JGI IMG/M metagenome (GOLD analysis project Ga0163161, IMG submission 129847) | Switchgrass rhizosphere microbial communities from Kellogg Biological Station, Michigan, USA - S4-5 metaG | ecosystem: Host-associated > Plants > Roots > Rhizosphere > Soil | place: USA... | reverse complement strand
GGCCGTCGATGGCGTGCCCAACGGTATCGCCATGGATCCGAAGTTCGCTGCGAAGATTTCCGGTCAGCGCATCCCCGCCACGGGCCAGAAGCTCTACCCGGACTTCACCTTCTCGAACGAGGCCTCCACGTTCGAGTCTCTGCGGGCCGCTACTTCCAAGACGGTTGGCGCTACCGGCGTTGCTGCTGTTGACACGAAGCTGCGCGCCGTCGTTGGCGACTTCTCGGCTATCCGTTGGGGCGTTCAGCGTGCCATCGGCCTGGAACTCATCGAGTTCGGTGATCCGGACGGCAACGGCGACCTGAAGCGTAACAACCAGGTTGCTTTCCGCGCTGAGGTTGTTTACGGCTGGGGCATCGCTGACGTCAACCGCAACTTCGCCAAGATCGTTGACCTGGTCTAATGCCGCGTCTGCGTAACGAGTTGACCGGCGCTGTTATGTCAGTCGAGGATTCCACCGCCGCCCTTCTGGGTAGCGAGTGGGGCTCGGCTGACAAGGCTGACGAGAAGCCCGCAGCGCGCCGCAAAGCTTCGGCTTCCGCGGATTCCAAAACCAGCGAGTAGTAGAAGGGGGCGGTCATGTCTGTGACGCCAAATATGATTGCGGTTGCTCTTGGGCAGACCGCCCCCGAGCCGGACTCGGTAACTGACGAGCAATGGAAGTTGTGGATCGGTGATGCGGAAATGCTCATCGAGGCGCGGCGGGTCTTGCTCGGCGCCGAGGTGCCGGATGAGGCGCGGCTGGATTACGTTGTTCGCGAGGCTGTGGCGGCGCACATCAAGCGCCCGGACGATGCAACGCAGGTCACGGTTGCTGTCGATGACGGGTCATCCTCCAAGTCTTACAAGACTGGGAGGGGCCGCGTCACGATCCTGGATGAGTGGTGGGCGCTGCTTGGGCTCGTTGAGACTAGCGGCGCCTTCTCGGTGGACATGGTCGGGCCTCGCTCGGGCGCTCATCTTCCGTGGTGCTCTTTGATGCTCGGCGCTACCTACTGCTCGTGTGGTGTGGACATTGCCGGGTATCCGATCTTTGAGGGCGGCGACCTGTGACCTTCGCTGCGGACATTATCGGCGTCCTGCCATTCCTGCGGACTCAGGCCGAGTCCCTCATGATCGACACCTGCACAGTCCACCGCCCCGGTGATCCAATCACGGACCCCGAGACGGGCAACGTGACTCCCGGCTCAACGTTCGTCTACAGCGGTCCCTGCAAGGTGCAGCAAACCATCTCCCAGGCGTCGAATCCGAACGCGGGCGGTCATTCGTTTACGGTGCAGGATTCGCGTGTTGATTTCCCGGTGACGGCTGGTCCGTTGCTGGTGGATGACATCGTGACGATCACGGCTTCTGTCATGGATCCGCAGCTTGTGGGGCGTGAGATGCGCGTCGTTGAGCTGTTCCATAAGTCCTTTGCGACTGCGCAGCGGACGCGGGTTGAGGAAGTGATCGCTTGAGTGACGGCAGCGCTGAGTTGCATCAGCTCGCTACGAATCTCGGCAAGGTCGCAGGGTCGGCACTGAAGGACGTTGATGCGGTCCTGAAGAAGGGCGTGCAGAACATCAAGAATGAGCTGCAATCTGACGCGGCAAGCTCTGAGCACTTCAAGGGCATGGCCGGGTCAATCACGTACGAGTCGTTCTACCTTCCTGGTCGGGCGCGGTACGTGGTGGGCCCAGACAAGGCTCGTCGTGGTGGCGCTCTCGGCAACATCTACTACTTCGGCACTAGCCGCGGTGGTGGCTCTGGTGACATTGATAAGCCGTTGCGTTCTGAGGAGCCGCGGACGATGTCGGCGCTTGATGCGTTGGCGGCTAGATGGGCGGGTCAGTTATGACGGGCGATGCTCTTGCTGCTGGGTTCGAGGCTCTGGTTACTGGCGTGACGGTCTACAAGGATCGCGTGCCAGCAACGCCTTCGTTCCCTTACGTCTTTGTGGTGACGAACTTCCCGACTGTTGCTGAGCGGGCCGTGACCCGGTCTGTTCAGGCGCGTGTTTTGCGGTCCCGGACTCAGGTCGTGGGGCTCACTGCGGCGTCGGTTCGGATTGTGGCGCAGAAGCTCACGGACGCCCTAGAAGGCAAGCGCCCCGAGGTCCCTGGCTGGATTCTCGGCGCTATCGAGTCGGTCGCGAACGAGCAGCCGCTACTCCCGGATGAGGACGTGACTATCAACGGTCAGCATCCCCTCTACCAGCCCTTTGATTGGGTCCTGACGGGCTCCCAAAGCTAATCCGAAGCCCCGCACCCCGGGGCTTTTTCATGCCCTAGGAGGCCCCTTGTTTATCAGGGTGAAAGACAAAGATTCCGGTCACGAGTTCGACGTGCCGGAGACAGACTGGCGGGTTCGTGAGGGAATCTTCGCGCCCGTCAAGAGTGACCGTTACCCGCCCGTGGACCGGCCACGCCCCCCGAAGCACAACATACAGCCCATTCGGGCACCCAAGAAAGAGGAAAGCTAAATGGCTGTTGACATTCCCAGCACACCGGCTGACGGCAACGTTCTCGTCAAGCTCGTCGCTGCTATCGCTGACACTTCGGCGCCGAAGCTCACTGAGCTAAACGGCGTTGGCGCGGTTGACATCTCCTGCTACCTGACCGGCGGCGGCTACAAGCCGTCCCTGTCTGAGCAGGTCATCACGGACGAGCGTCTTTGCACGACTCAGACGTATGAGCAGAAGGGCCGTTCGCAGCGTGGCCTTGAAGTCGAGTACATCGACAACACGAACTCGCCGAACGAATCCACGTACAACAAGGCCAAGGACACCCTTGAGCCTGGCACTGAACAGTACCTGGTTGTTCGTACCGGCGTGCCGTATGGCGATGCTCTCGCGGTCGGCCAGAAGGTCACGATCTACCCGATCAACCCGGGCGAGTACAACGACATGCCGCCGGAAGCCAACTCGGTCCTGAAGACCGGGCAGAAGCTGTTCGTTCGTGGCGCCGTGAAGATCAACGTGGCGGTTGTTGCGTAGTTCTTCCTTGATGCCCCTGTTCGCCCGTGTGTTGTGGGACCGCGGGCGAACAGGTCAAGTCCCACTTGTCCCGCTAGAAGACTTTAGGAGTACCTGATGGCTCTTGTTGTGAAGCGTCCTGAGACGCGTGTCCTGTTTTGCCTTGATGGCGACCTGAAGGCGGCGCATGAGGCTGCGGAGGCTGAGTTCAATGCTGCCCGTTCGCAGTCTCTTGCTGATGCCCGGCTGAATGATCCGGCTAAGGATCTGGCTAAGAAGGTCAACGACATCGAGGAGGAGATGAAGGCGGCTACGGTGTCATTCCTGGTCCGCGGGATGAAGCGCGGCGACTGGAACGACCTTGTCGCGGCCCATGCCCCGCGTGAGGGTAACGCGCTGGATAAGTCGTATGGCTTCAACGTTGAGGCTCTGATGACTGTGGCGGTTCCGAAGTCCATTGCGGGGGTTGAGAACCATGCCGGCGAGGAGCTGCCGTTCATTGTCGCGGACGAGTGGGACGCCCTCGCCGATGACATGACCGATTCCCAGTACGAGGATTTCGTGCTCGCTACCTTGCGCGTGAATAAGGGGCGGAACGAGGTCCCTTTTTCGCTCAGCGCCTTCAGGATGATCCAGCCCTCAGATCAGACGTAGAGACGGCGCACGCTCTCGGTATTTCGTTGAAGCGGTTCCACGGCTGGGAGCCGGCGACAACGTATGAGTATTCGGCTGGGCGGCTTGTGTTGTCCCGGCCTGAGCCTGAGTGGGATGAGGCTGAGCAGACGGTGATGCTTGCGTTGCAGGCTTACCGCGGCTCGCTGTGCCCGCTGTGTGGTTCCCCGCTTTCGGTGTGTACGAGCCCTGAGAACGAAATGAAGTTCAAGGGTGGGCTGCCGATCCGATGCCATGCCACGACGGCGCGGGCTATCGCGATGGAGCCGTATAAGGATCAGCCGCACAATTCGGCGCTGATGATCGCCCCTGTTTTGGAGCACCCCCAGTAGATCACTAACACAGGAGGCCTCATGGCTGATCGCAGCATATCCATCGCGCTTGAGGCCAAGGTGCAGGGGTTTGTCTCTGGTATGCGGACGGCGCAGCAGGCGACTACTGACTTTGCTGACCGTACGGCTTCGTTTGCGCGTGAGAATGAGCAGCACTTGGATCGCACTGGCAAGGCTTCGATGGTCATGGGCGGCGCGATCCTGGCGGGTGTTGCTATCGCGGTGAAGTCGTTCATGGAGTTCGATTCGGCGATGTCCGAGGTTCAGGCTTCGACGCATGAGACGGCCGGGAATATGGAGCTTCTGCGGGAAGCTGCGATCAACGCGGGTGCTGACACTGCGTTCTCCGCGAAGGAGGCCGCTAAGGGCATTGACGAGTTGGCGAAGGCTGGCGTGTCCACTAAGGATATTCTCGGTGGCGGGCTGACTGGCGCGCTGTCACTGGCGGCTGCTGGTTCGCTGGGCGTCGGGGATGCTGCGGAAATCGCGGCTACAGCGCTCACTCAGTTCAAGCTCTCCGGCGACAAGGTCCCCCACTTGGCGGACCTCCTGGCGGCTGGCGCTGGCAAGGCTCAGGGCTCCGTTGAGGACATGGGCATGGCGCTGAAGCAGGCGGGCCTCGTTGCGGCGTCTACCGGGTTGAACATTGAGGAAACCACTGGCGGGCTCGCGGCGTTCGCGTCTGCCGGCCTGATCGGTTCGGATGCTGGAACGTCGTTCAAGTCGATGTTGCAACGGCTGACTCCGCAGTCTCTTGAGGCTAAGAACAAGATGATTGAGCTTGGCATCTCCGCCTACGACGCCCAGGGTCAGTTCATTGGCCTGGCTAAGTTCTCGGAGAACTTGAAGACCTCGATGAAGGATCTGACGCCGGAGGCGCGTAACGCGGCTATGGGTGTCATCTTCGGGTCCGACGCTGTCCGCGCCGCGAACGTGCTGTATGAGCAGGGCGGCAAGGGCATCTCCGACTGGACCGACAAGGTAAACGACGCCGGCTATGCGGCGGTCACTGCCTCGATCAAGCAGGACAACCTTGCTGGCGACCTTGAGAAGTTGGGCGGCTCGTTCGACTCGGTCCTCATCAAGGGCGGATCCGGCGTTGCTGAGTCTTTGCGCGGTCTTGTGCAGGGCGCCGAGGACCTTGTTGACGCGTTCGGGAAGATCCCCGCCCCGATCCTGAATGCGGGTATCGGGATCGCGGGGGTGTCGGGTGGCGCACTCCTGCTCGGCGGCGCCGTTATGACAGCGCTTCCGAAGCTCATGGAGTTCCGCTCGTCTATGGCGGATTTAGCTGAGGCCTCCCCTCGCGCTGCTGCTGGTATTGGGCGAGTTGCTAAGGGTGCGGCCATTGCCGCGGCGGCTCTTGTCGCTTTGCAGGTAGCCGGTGCAGTGTTCACGGACAAGAACACAAAGTCGGCAGAAGAGTTTGGGCAGGCCCTCCTGAAGGTTGGCAAGGCCGCCGATGGCGCGGGCCTCGACTCGGCATTCCAGGGCTGGGACAAGCTGGCTTTCGGCGAAACCGTTGCGGGCGTAGATAGCCTGTCCGACGCCGTCAAACGCTTGACGACGAACGACATCTTCCAGAAGGGCAACGACTGGCTCAACAAGAACCTCGCAGACCCGGTCAACAGGCTCCTCGGCTTCTCGGAATCCGACGTCACTCAGGTCGAGAACAGGCTCAAGGGCCTGGGCGACGAGATGGGCAACCTGGTCAAGAACGGCGGCGCTGACACCGCCGCTAAGTCTTTCCAAGCTCTCACGAAAGAGTTTGAGAAGAACGGCAAGGGCGCGAAAGAAGCGATGGACTCGCTGCCCGGCTACAAAGACGCGCTGATGGCTCAGGCTACCGCTGCTGGCGTTGTCCTCAGCGAGCAGGATCTGCTCGACTATGCAATGGGGAAGATCCCCGCATCGATGCAGGGCGCTGCGACTGCTACGGAGACTTACACGACGGCCGCCGGCACCTCCGCGCCCGTAACTGAGGACATGGCTAAGGCGCTTGAAGAAGTCGGGCTGAGCGCCCAGGGTGCCGTGACGGACATTGATGCGTTTGCCAAGTCGCTGTTTGCCGCCGGACTCCTGCATCTGTCTGCTTCTGATGCGGCTATCGGCTATCAGGACGCTATCGACAAGATGACTGAGTCCGTGAAGAAGAACGGCACGACGCTCGACCTTGATACCGAAAAGGGCCGGGCTAACCAGTCAACGTACAACGGTTTGGCGCAGGCGGCTATGACGAAGGCTGAGGCTACCGCGGCTGAGACTCTTGCGACCAAGGGTTCGGCTGCGGCTCAGGCTGAGTTGCAGGCGTCACTCAAAGGCAGCTACGGCGACCTCATTGCGGCTGCCGGGCAGTTGGGCATCACGGGTGACGCGGCGGACACGATGGCGCGTAAGGCGTTGGGTATCCCCAAGGAAATCCCGATTGACACTTGGGTCAAGGACCACGCGACCGGCACCCTTGACTCGATCAAGGGCAAGGCTGATGCGCTGAATGGCAAGCAGGTCACGCTGAACATCAACACAATTGCGACGACCTTTGAAAAGCGCGTCGGGCTGCCGGCTCAAATCTCTGACGGTTCGGCGGGTCAGGGTGCTGGGGTTTACGCTCCGGGGTTCATCCCGAAGAAGGCGACGGGTGGGCGGGTCTACGGGCCCGGCACTACCACGTCCGACTCGATCCCGCACATGCTCTCCAAGGATGAGTACGTGGTGAAGGCGTCCGCGGCTAAGGCTATCGGCTACGGGGAACTTGACCGAATGAATGCGCAGATGGCTCCTGCCAGTGCGCCTGCTCGTCAGTCCGCACCGTCCGCAGCCTCAGCTTCCGGCCCGTCGGTGAGTCTTGTGCAGCACATCAACGGCACCACGGCACCCCGTGAGGTCGCTGATGAGGCTATGGGCATGATCCGTTGGGAACTACAGAAGCAGGGTGTCAGTCTTGGCAAGTGAACTGATTACGTGGGCGGGCCGAACGCTTTCCGGTTCTGACCGGTTCGGCGATTGGGTCATGCAGGCTGACAAGTTTGATGGCTGGTGGGATTCGCCTGACCCTAAGGGCGAGGTGGTGGAGAGGCCGAACGCTGACGGTGATTATGACCTGCCTGTCTATAACCAGGCGCGTCTGATTACTGTCGGCGGGAACCTGCACGCTAAGAGTCATGAGCTGCTTCATGAGGCGGGGACGTTTTTGACGGGTCCGATGCGTGGGCGGTTCACGGTTGCGGGGCATGGGTCTACGCAGTGGGCTGATGCTGTCCGTAATAGCGGGGTCAAATTCACACCGGTCACTGACACGCTCGCTCAGTGGCAGGTCCGCCTGAAGTGCCCGGACCCTCGTAAGTACGGTGCTTCTCGCACTGTCCCGCTGGTGAATGGGTCTTATGTGGACGTGTTTCATCGCGGCAATTACAACGCCTCGGCGACGGTGAGCGTCACTGGTAACGCACCAGGCGGTTACACGATCAGCGAACCGGGCGGGGTCTATTACGAGGTCACTGGCTCACTGAGCCCCGGCGAGACGCACACCATCGATTTCCGCACGGGCATTTTCCGCATCAACGGGTACATCGTCGCTGGGGAAACCGGCGTTAGCGACATCTGGTACATCGAGCCGGGCGTGAACAAGCCGATGAAGATCACCAGCTCAGGCACGGTCAAAGCAACAGTGACCGTACTCGACACCTACATCTAGGAGGCCCTTATGGCGTGGAATGTGTGGCTGGTTGACACAACCACCGGCGCTAACCGGGTCAAGGTGTTCCCGACGTCGAACTCGTGGAAGCGGGTCATCAACGCTGGCGGTTCGGGGCAGACGGTCTTCAATATCCGGGACCTTGCCACGGCGCAGGTCATCAACTGGAACAGTACGCGACCGCTGCAGAAGACCATTGTGGTGGACTGGGACAAGACGGTCGTATACGCGGGGATCATTTGGGGCCGGACGTACGACCGCCGCGCCGGCACTTTGACTGTGACGCACGCGGACCCGTGGAAGCTGATGACTAAGCGGCACGTCCTGGCCTCGAATGGTGATGGCTTTCAGAAGCAGATCCTGACGTGGTCCGGGCTGTCCTTGGCGACGTTGGCTAAGCGGGTGATGGTGCGGTGCTTTGACCCGGCGAGTGACCGGTACAAGCTTCCGTTTACGTATGCCGCGGATGTCACCGGCCCGCATACCCGCACGTATAAGGGGTGGGAGGCGATGACGGCCGCGGACGCCATGCACGAGTTGATGACCACGGACGGTGGCCCGGACATTGACATCCGGCCTTACTGGACGCTCGATCATGAGCTCAGGTATGACTTTCGCGCCGGGAACCTGAACACGAAGACGAACGAGCTATATGTCACGGGTCCGGGTGGTGGCGTGTTTGACCTTGACTTCGAGGACAGTGCCGACGATTTGGCGAACATTGCGTTTGCGCTCGGGCAGGGTTCGGAGAAGGACGTGAAGGCCCGCGTGATGTTTGGCGGCGACACGTCCTACCCGGTTGTTGAGTCTGTGTTGAATCTGTCCGGTGAGGCGAGTCTCGCGAAGCTGGACGCGGCCTTGTATGAACACGTCACCGTGTATGGGGAACTCGCCACGCAGATGACATTCGACATCGACGCGGACAGCACCGAGACGGGCGTGGGCGTGGCAACGCTGATGATCGGTGGCAAAGCGGACCTGTACTACCAGGGCGACATTTGGGTGGCGCCCGGGCGGCACGGGGACCGCGTCATCGAGTTCTCCGGCGACCTTAGCCCCAAGATCAAAGTCTCCACACAACCGATGCGATTGGACGCCTAATGGGTGCAGTGAACAACCTGAACGCCGGGGATGTGGCGGAGATTTGGCGGGCGATCAGAGCGTTGCAGGTCGCTACACCGCTGAACTCGGCTTCCATCGGCGCCGGCGGCTTGCGCGTCTATGACGGCGGCGTAATCACCATCGAGAACGGTGGGCTGTCCGTCACTGGTACGGCGACAATCACGGGCACGCTCCAGGCTGACGGGACGATCACCTTCACGGGGGCGTTCAACCAGTCCGGGCCGACCACCTTCACGGGTGATACGAAGTTGAACGGCCCGACGCACATCAACGGGGCTACTGACATCACGGGCACGACCACCGTGACGGGCGACATGACCAGCGCGGGAACGTTCACGAACAACGGCCCAACAAACCTCAACGGCGCAACTAAGACCACGGGCACGCTCTCGGTTGAAGGCGTGACCACGCTGAAGAATGATCTGAACGTGACCGGCGGCGGCAAGATCAACGCCGGCAACGTAAGGATTTCCCCGTCTGCCACCAACGGCGGTATCGAGTTCATTTCCGGTGGCGGCGTGGGCGGCAACGGCGGCACTGTCGTGGTCAAGGGAACTGGCAACGCCGGGCTTCTCTCCAGTGCCGCGGTGACTTCCATCTTCTCCGGGGCGTCACAGCTCACGGTCGGAGACGGCTACGTAACGATTGACGGGCTCGAAACAGTGTCCGGTGTCACCTCAAACCTCTACATGGACCCATCGACAAGGCGCGTCAAGCGCATCGTTTAGGGGCAGAGGCGCTGTTTAGCCGCGGCTGCAACCGTGAGGTGATCGACGGCTAGCTTCACGTCGGCGTACTGCTTCATGACGCCTTCGCGGTAAGCGTCTTTGCTCTGGAATACGAGGCTCATGCAGGCGCCGTAAGCCTCGCTAATGAGGTCGCTGTCACTGGCTTTCAGTGTGGTCAGGATCGGGCGCAGATCGGTCAGCATGTCCCGCTGAATGCCCGCTGCCTGGTGGATGTTCGCCGCGGGCTCTGACGCTGCCGCCGAGGAAGCGCACCCGGTTAGGCCGAGTACGGCCACTAACGCGAGTCCCCCAATCTTCCCCATGCGCCGAGTCTAGCGCACCAGGCAACCAATTAAAAGCACGACGCCCTAGGAGGCACCCTTGCCAACAATCTCTGGCACGCTGCGGGACTTTGGCTTGACCGCCTTCCCAGGGCAGAGCCCCGTCATTACGTTCCGGGCGAACGGTCCCGCGGTCACGCAGGCAGGCGCGCTGCTTGCAACGAAGGACATCAGCGTCACCCCGAACAGCGCAGGCGACTGGTCCGTGAACCTCGCAGCGACCGACACCCTCGCGACCGGCAACGTCTGGTACACCATCAGCATTAGCTGGCTGGACCCTGCCAGCAACTACATCAGCGTGGACTTCCCCGAGTGGCGGCTGTTTGTCCCCGCTAAGGGTGGCGGCGACCTCGCCGACCTTCTGGAGAAACCCGCGAACCCCTCCCTCGTGTGGGTTGGGTTGACGCCGCCGTTCGCGCCATCCCCCGGCATGAAGTGGCTTGACACGAACCCTGACGGCACCGCCGGCACCGGGAACCTTTACGAATGGAGTAACTGATGGCGTGGGATCTGATCGCAAACATTCGGGGGCCACGAGGCTTCGCGGGACTTAGGGGTTTGCGCGGCATCCAGGGACTCCCCGGCGCCGCATCACTGCCCGCTGACGATGCCGTTGCCGCGTACATTGACACGCTCGGCACGTCGGCGACGAAGACCGCCTTGCAGAAGTCGTTCGTACACAAGCCGGACCTGATCGAACGGCTGCAGTCCCCGACGTTCATCGCACACCGCGGCGGGTACTACCTCTACCCCGAGGAAGGGCTCGCTGGCATGCGGGCTGCTGCCGAGTCGCAGTTCCTTCCCGAGTGCGATGTCCTCTCCCTGTCCGACGGCACCCTCGTCATGCTGCACGACGACACTGTTGACCGGACGATGACCGGGCAGACTGGCCTCCCCTCCGCACTGACGCGTGATCAGTGGCTTTCCATGCGGATCCGCCCGGCTATCGAGGGCGGCAGGTCCGGGCAGACGTTCCTGTTCGAGGACTGGCTTGATGAGTTCGGCGGGCGCACCGTCCTTGTCCCCGAAATCAAAGAAACCACGACGGCTGTCATCAACGCCGTCATCGCTGCCATCAAGGACCGCGGCCTCGAACGCTCCGTCATCGTGCAGTGCTTCAACTTCGAGACGTGCCGCACCCTCGCCGCCGCCGGCATTGAGGCGCTGTTCCTGTTCGGATCCTCCACCGGCTACAGCCCGGCAGAAATCAAAGCAGCGGGCATCAACTTCATCGGCCCAGGCGCCGGCGTATCCGAAGCGACCATCACGGCCATGAAAGCCGCGGAACTTACCGTCTGGATCTACACCGTCAACACCCCCGGCTCGTGGGCTGACCTGCGGAGTAAGGGCGCTGACGGCGTGTTCAGCAACGACCCGTGGTTCGTGTCCGGCAGGTACGAGACACGCACCAGCGACCCGTTCGCGAGCGGCTACGGCTGGCCCGGTATCAGCGCCCGGTATGAGGTCGGCGGAACGATCTACCCGACCAAGACCCGCGTTTCCGGTAACGCCCTTCAGTTCGCCGTCGTCAACCCTACATCGAACGAACTCCAGGTCGTCTACCAGGACTGGGCTGGCCGGCAGACGCTCCCGACCGAAATCAGCATGAGCATCGAGTACGGCTCTGACACGGACAACTCCGGGCACGGGCTGGGGCTCGTCCTCTACAACAACCTTAGCGACGATGATTCGGAATTCCTCGACGGCGTCCGCGCCGGGCAGAACGGGTTCACCGCGATTGTCCGCCGCAACGGTCTTGCCGAGGCGTGGTCGTACTTGGACGGCGCCGCGGCGGTGAAGTTCTTCACCCAGGCGATCGCCCCGCAGTTCCCCGGCGTTGACTTCGCCCCGGACTTCAAGCCCGCACGCCTCGACGTCACGTTCCGGTTCACCGGAACAGACCTGACCGTCGAAGTGCCCGCGTTCAACTTCACCGCAACGGCAACGCACGGCCTCACTATCGCCAAGCCCCTCCGATTCGCACTCCGCGGCGTCAACTCATCCTCGGGCCGGATCAGCAACGTCCGCGTCCGGGCGCTCTAAATGACGCCAGCCACTAACCAACAGAGGAGGCCACACTATGGCCCTGCCAAGTAACGTCTCCACCGGCACCGTAACGGGCAAGTTCGTTGTCGCGGTCGCTGACGGCTCTGATAGCGACTATGACCCGGACACATACCCGGTTGGTGGCACGGTAACGTTCACCCCGTCTGTCCCGTACCTGCCTGACCCGTCCGGCGGGGTGACGATCCTCGCTTCGGCGATCACCGGCATCTTCGATGGCGACGGCTACCTGTGCACCCCGGACCCGGACAACAGTAAGGTTGCGGGCCGACGCGGTGTGCATCTCATCGCCACGGACGACCCGGACCTGTCCGTTACGGGCTGGACGTGGAAGGTCAGTTACGCTTTCACGCCGCTCAACAAAATGGCTTTGCCGCAGGTCCCGCCGCATGACATCCTCGTCCCCTCGGGCGGAACTGTTGACTTGACTTCCGCGGTCAAGGTGCCGAGCTCGACCGGTGTCGGGCTGGATCAGGTGACGATCATCCGGGCCGACGCGTTGCAGGCAGCCGCTGATGCTGATGCATCAGCCGACCTCGCCGGATCCCGCGCAACGGACGCGGCAGGCTTTGCTTCCGCCGCGGCGGGTTCGGCTACAGCCGCAGCAGGATCGGTGACTACCGCGGCAGCCGTCGCCCAGGGTTCAGTGCAGGCCGCAGCCACCGCAGCGACCGCGGCAGTAACCGCCGCGCTGCCCGTACAGGTCCCGCCCATCGTTGCCGCATCGCTCGCTTCGGACGCGGCACCCGCCGCAGCCGCAGCTTCCGCGGTAGGAAGTGCGCTCACCGCATCGGACATCGTCAAGGGTTCGGACGTGCGGGCGGCGCGGCAGGTCATCGACGCATCCTACGCACTGCCCTTCACGGACGCTTCCGGGTACGTTTCCGCCGGCATCCTCGGGGATGGGCGCTGGAACTTCGAACGCACCCCCAAGGTCAAGGGCCAGGCCGATGTGACCATGCGGCCCCTGAACACCACGGGCTGGGCCATTCCTTTCGCGGACCCTGATGGGTACGTGGCGGGCGGCATCCGACCTGACGGGACCGCAGAGTTCGCCAAGATGAACCTGTCCGCGGCGACCATCCTTCAGATCGCCAACATGCAGGCGGGATACACCCGCTCGTCCCGCACGAAGGTGTCAGCAATCGGTGACTCTCTCACCGCCGGCTTCTACGGCGGCGTAGGCGGCGTCACCGCTGACGCTTACCCGGCCAAGCTCCAGACGCTCGTCCCGGCAGGCGTGACCGTCTACAACATCGGCGTCAGCGGCTACACCGTGGACGAAGAAGCAGTCCGCATCGGGGCGCTCCCTGTCCCGCTCACCGTCACCGGCGGCAGCATCCCCACCACAGGCCCTGTCACCGTCACCACGACGGCGGTAATCGGCTGGCGTCCCACCGGCACGTCCCGCACCATCCCCGGCACGCTCGCCGGGGTGGCTGGGACGCTGGCGCGGGTGGATAGCGACACGTCGTTCACGTTCACCCGGACCACGGACGGCGCGGCCGTACCCGTCGCGGGTAGCCCCGTATTCGTACCCGACTATGCCGGGCACGCAGGGGACACCGCGATAATCCTGCTGGGCAGGAACGATGTCACCTATTCGGTGAAGGGCGCCGACACCAGCGTGGCGGACCATGTCGCCAAGGGCATCGCTCGGATCGTCAACTGGCTCACCCCGAACGTCAAGCAGGTGCTAGTTGTCTCCACGACCACCACCACCGCGGAGACGTCCGGCACTGCCGGGTATGCGACCGTCTTGGACATCAACGCCCGGCTGCGGGCCGCGTACCCCACAAGGTTCCTCGAACTCCGCACCTACCTGGTGCAGCAGGCCATCTACGACCTCGGCCTCACCCCCACAACCGCCGACAACACGGCGATGGCCGGAGACACGCTGCCGCCTTCCATCATGGACGGCGGCACGGACAACACCCACTGGTCAAAAGCAACCGCCGGGCTCGTCGCCGCCCAGATCAACAACTACCTCACCACGAGAGGATGGGTCTAGCCCATGCCCGGACGCGCAATCATCGCCCCCGTCAGCTTCGGAGATACAACGCTCCCGAAGATCGACATCACCTATGTTGCCCCGCTCGCCGGCGCCTTGTACGACTTCGCCGTTGATCAGATCCCGCTCGGCCCCGTCGCCTCGTGGGCGTCCCTCGTTGACGGCGTGCCCATCGTCGCGGACGGCTCAACGACTCCGACCGTCATGACCGACGGCGCAACGAAGATGGTCCGGTTCAACGGCACCATCGACCGCATGAAGGTCGCCACGAACCTCACAACGGCCCGCACCATCGTGGCCGTTGCCAGGCTCCGGGCACCTGTCGCGCTGGATCAGATCTTCTACGGCGCCTCGACCTCCAACGAAGGCGCCATCGGCGTGCCCTCCGGCGCTACGAACTACGCCGGCTACGGCGGCGGCTCAACCCTGAGCCTGTCCCCCGCCGTCGTGCCCGATGCGAACTGGCACGTCTTCATCCTCACCCACGCGGGCACCTCCTCGGCGGTACGGGTGGACAACACCGAAACGACGGGCAACCTGCCGCTGGCTACCCAGGCGACACTCACGCTCGGCTTCGGGCCCGCCGCGGACTTCCGCTCTGAGATTGACTACAAGCGGGTTGCTATCCTCGCGGGCGGCACCACCACCGCCCAGCGCGGCGCCATCGTCGCTCAACTCAAAGCCCAGTACGGCATCTAACAAATACGTGTGGCCCCGGACTTGCGCTCCAGGGCCACACGGCACCAACCCTATACGACCGCCAACCCGGCAGGTCACAACACGCCGGGAGGCAAACTATGCGCAACAAAATCAACGGGCGCAGAGGCGCCTTCCAGCTCGTGTCCGCCGGCGTCTACCTGATCGTTGGGGCGAGCTTCCTTCTCACGCCCGGCGCGGGCACGCGGCAGGCTTCGCTCCGCTGGCTCACCGACTACGCGCCGCTAGAGCCGTTCGCCGCACTCTGGGTCCTCGCTGGGCTCCTCGGCGTCGTCTCCGCATTCCAGTGCAGGCCGCGTGACTGGTTCGGGTTCGCGGCGCTCGTGTTCGCGCCCGGAGTGTGGGGCGCCCTGTTCTTCATCGGAGCATTTACCGGAAACCCCGCAGCCGTAACCACAGCCGCCGTCTACTGGCTGTTCGCAGCCCTCTCCATGATCGTCTCAGGCATGCAGGGTGAACGCGACAGAGACGCAAGGACAACGCATGAGCCCTGACCAAATACTCACCCTCGCCGGGATCCTCATAGTTGCAGGAGCCAGCGCATACGGGGCCACCTACGCGGGCCGCACCTCCTCAAAGACAGCCAAGGAAACGAACGCGGTCACGTTCTCCAAGAACCTCATGGACCGCCTCGAATCCCTAGAGGACGACGTTGCCGCACTCCGCAAGGATCTCAACCTTGTATCCCGCAACTTCTCGACGGCCATCAACTTCATCGAACGAATGGTCTTCTGGGCCAAGGGCGGATCTAAGCCGCCCATCCCCGGCATCCCTGAATCGTTGAAGGCCCACCTGGACCCGTCACTCATCGACCAGCACACGGAGCAACAGGAACGAGAAGGCGCATGAGGCAGCTAGTCACCCCGAACCCGAACATCCCGTGTCAGCCGGGCTGGTGCTTGCAATACGTCCGGCAAGCGTTCAACCTCCCCGCAGCGTACCCGACCGCAACCGCAGCATGGGAAGCGTCCGCGAGCAAGCATCGCGACCGCAACTTCCCCGCTGGCGTCTGGCTGCCGGTATGGTTCTCCCTCGCTAATGAGCCGGCCGGGCACGTCGCGCTCATGGCCCCGGACGGGTCCGTGTACTCCACGTCCGACCTTGGGACAGTGCCGCATCACCACCTGGACCTGTCCGACCTTATGAACTACTACGCCCGCTACGACATGACCCTCACCTACCTCGGCTGGACCGAGGACGTAGCAGGCTACCCCGTACTCACAGACGGCGGCATCGCCGCGCAAGGCTCAATCAAAGAAGGAGACATCCTCGACATGGCAACAGACGAAGAATTCCAGCGCCTACTCAGGGCCGCCGACCGGATCAATGGCCGAGTCAAGGACGTTGACGTACTCAACGCCGCAGACGGCGCCTACATGAACAACACCCGGGACGCCCAGTTCGCCGCGATCATGGACGCCCTCGGGAAGACCCTGAACAAGGACGACGGCGGCTACATCGTGAAGCTCGTCCAGGCAATCAAGCCCGGATCCACCGACGTGCAAGCCGTCGCCGATGCACTCGCCGGGATCATCCCCGCAGGTATCGCCAAAGAAGTCGCCAACGAACTCTCAGCCAGGCTGGTGAAGTGATGTTCACTCTCGCATTCTGGAAAGCCGCTGGAGAACGTGCCGCGAAGTCAGCCGCGCAGACCCTCATCCTGCTGATCGGCGCCGGCACCGTCGGCATTATGGCGCTGGACTGGCCCGAACTGCTCGGACTGGCCGGAACCGCCGCGCTGCTGTCCATCCTGACCTCTGTGGCGTCCGGCGCGACTGACGGCAACCCGTCCGCAACGAACGCCGAGACGACGCCGGACGGCAGGCACGAAGCCTAGTAGTCGCCGGGCGCCGATGCTGGCAGGAACTCTTGGAGCGCGGCATCGTATCTGGCATCGAGGGCCTGGACCCTCTCCCGGTCCCCATCCCGCGGGGAAGCGGCAGCCTTGGCACGCAACTCCGCATACTCACGGTCTAACTCCAGCAGGTCCGCGACCATGACTCCCCCAGCATCGATTCGTAGTGGCTCCCAGCATACGCCCTCACATGTGGCACCGATTCACCACGCATCCCGCACCCGCCCAGCCTGACCGTGTAGTATCGTCCCGTGCGTCAGGGAACCCAACGCCCCAGACGCGCCGCGCGCGCACAACGAAGCCCCGTCACCTGAAAAGGTGGCGGGGCTTTTCTGCGTTTAACATGAATTATGGAATCGCTGGAATCGATGCGGAGGCGCGCTGCAATGGATCATGCGCTGCGTTCCCGTGAAGGCGTCACCAGGATCACACCAACACCCGTCACGGTACGCGTCGTGACCGGCAATGCTGTCGCGTACACCGCCACCCAAGTCCTCATCGAATGGACGGCATACGGCGAGTATCACGTCAGATGGGAAGACAACTGGCAGGTCAAGCGGCTCTAGGCTTCGAGCGCCTTCTGCGCAATGTTCGCCCCGATGAACAAGGCGTCGGGCATCAGGTGCGAATAGCGGTCCATCGTCGTTGTGATCGACTCGTGACCGAGGCGCCTAGAGAGGGCGAAAATCTCCATGCCCGCGGCGATCATCCAACTTGCGTGCGTATGCCTGGCGTCGTGAATGCGGGGCCGGTCTTCCTTGGGAATCCCAACAGCCTTCAGCGCCGGCTCCCACGCTCGGTTATACGTGGACCCCGAGCGCATCACTCCCCCACGCTTGAGCGTGAACACGTAGCCGTCGCCAGCAGCCGCTACAGGGCCCCGTATGGCGGCGACCGTGGACGGTGCCAATGAGACCGTGCGGACGCTCCTGCGGGTCTTCGGCGGGCCTATGTAGTAGCCTCCCGAGCCATCCTCTTTCCACGCCTTTGTCACCCGAACGGTTGGGGTCGGCCCGTCAAGGTCAAAGTCTTTCGGCGTCAGAGCTGTCGCCTCGCTGAACCGGAGCCCCGTGCCGACCAGCAGTTGGAAGAACGGGACGAAGTGCGGATCCATGTGCGCAATGATCCGGCTCCATTCGGTCTTCTCAATGAAGCGGATGATGTCCTGATGCTCGGTTGACTTCGGCAGCTTCACGCCCTTGCATGGATTGTCCGGGCGGATCCCCATGCGGACGCCCGTGGAGAATGTCGCGGACAACAGCCCGTGCTTGTTGGCAATCGTCTTCGCGGACATCGGCTTGCCCTTCCACGACTTCGCCTGCATGCCCTTGATCCACCGGACGATGTCTTCGTGCTTGATCCCAGTCACACGCCTGGCGCCAAGGTCTACGAAATGGTTCTCGACATCGGCCTTGTACCGCTTGATCATGTACGGGCCAACACCCGTCAACTGCTCGATGTGTTCGGCGAACAGTTCGTTGAGGGTTGGGCCGGCGAGTAGTCCGTCGTCGTGAACCGCTGCGGCCATCGTCATCGACTGCCCGTTAGCGTCGAGCAACCGCTTCCACCGCTCAGCCTCATGCAAATCATCGAAGGATATGGACCGCTGCTTGTTGTCCTCACGCCACATCAGAGTGTGGTACGTGGAGCCGTCCGCCCGCTGACGGGCACGGATACTAGCCACTAGTCCCCAATCGAAAGTTATGTACCACTCTCAGTTTAACCTAGATCCCCGTCAACATAAAGGGCCTCCCCGTCAACGGGCAAGAAAATAGCCCCTATTTCTAGGGGCTAGATTCGTGGAGATGGGGGGAATTGAAGCCCCTCAAGACGGCTCGAAAACCGCCTCCATCTAGCGGATTTCCCTAGAACACGCGGAAGTTGGTCACTGTCTTTCACTGTTCTGACTACAGTGATTCACAGTGATTACATCCTGTTGTTGACGCCGTCAACATGGTTCGATCAGATTTGCGTGTTGATTTTTACTAGCCACGCGACTAGGCTTCCATGTATGAAGCTAACAGATTCCGAGATTGGCGCTCTGGTCAAGACCAAGCGCGAAGAATCCCTCATGTCCCAAGTAGACCTAGCACATCACATGAGGGCCAGCGGATACAAATGGTCGCAGGCCACAGTGTGGAGCGTCGAAGCCGGAGAGCGCACCCTACGGCTCAATGAGGCCGTCGATATAGCCGAGCACTGCGGGTTCAAGGCAGCCGAGTTCCTGGGTGGCAGCACCACTCGGCAGCCAGCACTCCGCGGCGTAGAGATGTCCATCAAGGCCCTGCAAGAGCTAGCGGAGAAACTGCGATGAGCGGGGACATGGCTGTAGTTATCGCCGCCAACATCCGCCGCTTGCGGGAGGCCAAAGGTCTAACGCAAGCGTCCCTTGCGGCTGCGCTTACTGATGCTGGGCTACCAAGCGTCTACCCGCAGACCATAACCAAGATTGAAACCGGCGCGCGAGCACTTGGCTTCACGGAAGGCATTGCTATAGCTTGCGCGTTAGGTGTCGCGCCGGAGACCCTGGCGGAATCTGAGAAACGGCCATGAGCGACGATCTGATCACCATAGACAGGGACGGAGAGGCTGTGTTCATCCTTTCCGCTGACGGCGCGATAACGTGCGAACCGGAAAACTACGGGCTAGCGCTACGCGAGATATGCCAGATATTCGTGCGGGCGACCACATAGCCCACCAAAAAGCGCCCTCACTCCTCATCGAGTGGGGGCGCTTTTGCGCGGAATAGCACGCGCACAAGTGTAAGCACGGAACCCCGCTTACTGTTGTTTGACACGCGCCGCGAGTTGCGCTATGCGGCGACTAGGCTCATGGCCCGCATCTTTATTGCCGGGCAGAGCTGACAATCCCAGCAGCCGGCCTCTGATGCTTCCTGGTCCGTCAACGTCACTGCCCGGTCCATCAACACCCGCTTAGTCACGCCCAGCCCCTTAGCTATCTCGGACAGCTTCCCAGACTTGCAAGCCCCAGCGATGCGCTCCACAGGCAACAACCGCCGCGCCGTCTCATACCTGACACCCATCTCAACGGCCTCCAACTGCCGTGTACCCTGGCCCCGCTCAATATGGATGCCCTCATGAACGAGCGTGCACAACAACTGCGCCGCCGACAAACGGTCATCCACGAAGATCCGCACACCATCCGTGTACCCGTGAACACCAGCAGGCAAACGACCAATAACGACCTCAACCACAACTAACCCCAAACTGTCCCCTTCGAAGCCCCAACGGCAATCGATGGACTAACCCTAGACGACGGTTCCGACAATATTCGAACATATATTCGAAAAAACGGTCACTGGCGTACAACAAAAAATCGGGTTTTTCATAACGGAATGTAACGGTGCAGGTCAGAGGCGAATGGCCCTAGACAAGGCCGCACAAAAAAGCGCCCCCGAAGTGTTCGGAGACGCTTTGTTGCGGGTCAGTCGTTGTCGTCCTCGCCCTCAACGTGATCATCCGACGCGGCAAGGTCGAAGTGTGACTGGTCCTGAGAGGCGCCTAGAACGGACTGAAGCGACTCAATGCGACTGGCGACCTCACGCAATAGCTCAGCCGTGGAGAACGCCGACAGTGGGCGTGGGGCAACCTCAGCGGCAGGCTTGTCCAGATCAGCGAACGTAATCTCGGACGCCTTCAACCAAGTCGACTCAGTCAGCTCGTCAATAACCTGGTTGCGCCAACCCAAAGCAACCTCCAGCTTGCGGAGAGTCTGAGGACGCGGCCACCGCTGCCCAAACTCAAACTGCTGCACCGTGCTATCCGAACCAAGGCCCGCCAGTTCCGCAAAGGCTACGCGTCCGAGCCCCATTTCCTCTCGCCGCTGCTTAGCCAACAGACCAAGCCGCCGCATCATCGCTTCCTGACCGTAATCGCGTCCCTCAACTGCTGCACTCATCGAAACCTTCTCTCCCGCCGCCGGCTCAATGGCGACTCTCGTACTACTGGTTGGGGCGGCCTGGTCTTAGATGCCTGCCGAGCCCCTTGCTCAATGCCCAAACTCAAACACGCCGCTCTCGGTAGCAGCAAAAGTTTTTTCTAGTAGTTTAGCCAGCGAAACGCGGTAGCACAGGGTGATTCGTACCCGAACAGATATTCGAAACTACTTGATTTCACCGCGTGATTACTGGGATTTGCTACGTGCTACTGCAACTCACTGTTGACAGTTACTTTGTGCTACTGCATGATGGTGACATGCAAACAGTGAAAGCCAGCAAGGCTAAGAACCCAGAGCAGGAACGAGTCGGCCGCACACTCCACGTTCTCCGCGAACGGTACGGCTACACGCAGGACAGCCTCGCCAAAGAGCTGGGCGTATCCCGTGCTTACGTCAGCCTCATTGAGTCCGGCGCAAAGCCTCTCCAGGACCGCCTCCTATGCAAAGTCGCCGCCCTCCTCGAAATCACCCCGCTAGCAATCAAGCGCTACGACCACGAAGAAATGATGGTGGCGGCATGAAGACCCGAGAAGAACTCTTCTGGGCCAAGGTCAACAAGACCGAAGACTGCTGGCTCTGGACCGCGGCAACAGACAAGCACGGCTACGGAATGTTCTGGACCGGAGCCAAGATGCGCCTCGCTCACCGAGTGTCAGTAGAGATGGTTACCGGCGCTGCACCCACCGAACACTTGGACCACGTCTGCCACGTCCCCGCTTGCATCAACCCTGGCCACCTCCGCGAGGTCAGCCGAAAGCAGAACATGGAGAACCGCCTCGGGGCTCAGGTGACCAACAAGACCGGCTTCCGGGGAGTCTCCATCCATAAGACGTCTGGCCTCTGGCAGGCGAAGGTTGGGCACAACGGAAAGCAGATCCACCTCGGCTACTTCAAGGATCCCGCAGAGGCTGGGGAGGCAGCCCGCGCCAAGCGCCTCGAACTCTTCACCCACAACGAAGTAGACCGCGCCAACCTCCCCAAGAGCGCATGACCGTTTTCAACGAGCAGTTCATGACGGTCCAGGAGTTGGCGGGCTACCTCGGGATCAGCCCGACGAGTGTTTATAACCGCCTTCACGAGTGGCCGCACATGCGTACGACAGCGAAGGGCATCATCCGGTTCCGGGAAGCCCACGTTGAACAAATCCTCGAATCCATGACCAAACGACCCGCACCACCAAGCGTCCGCCCAAATGTGGGCACGAGAGCCAGGAGAAACAAATGAGCACCAAGACCTTCAGCAGCAAGTTCGGAATCGGAGATACCGCCTACGACGTCCGAGAGATCAAGCGAGACTTCAAGGCTAAGTGCGCACTCTGCTCCAGTGCCGGCAAGGTCGCAATCGCAGGCAGCGACCGACGCGCAGAGTGCCCCGAATGCTACGGGAACGGATGGGTCTGGGATGCCGAAGACAAGCACAACGAATGCCGGGCACTGACCATCGGAGAAGTCCGCATCACGGCGGGACGCTCGGGCAGAAAAGTCCAGTACATGTGCGAAGAGACCGGAGTCGGTTCGGGAACTCTCCACAACGAAACATCCTTCTTCGCCACAAAAGAAGAAGCGCAGGCAGAATGCGTCCGCCGCGACGGATTGCTGACCCGTTCGGAATCAGCCGCGTGAGTCACATGGCTACGACGATCCGTTCGACAACAGGCACCGCGCCGTTGACCTTCGACCGCATCAGCCCCAGCCTCGTCCAGATCACGAACGAGCAGGGCGCCACCCAAATCTATTTCGTCACCGATGTCCGCAGAGCCCTAGAAGGAGAAGCATCATGACCGTCACCGCTAAGCACCGTAAGCCCTGGACCGCTGACCGTTTCAGCGAAGACCTGATCCGGGCCATGCTCGTCCCGTCCGGTCGGCGCGTTGACCTGACGAAGGGGTTCCGGAAATGAGCGCGCGGGATGAGATGTCAAAAGAACTGTCGGCCATCATCAAGCGCGAATACACTCGGGCCATTGATCGCAAGCGTATGCGGGACTGCTACGACGCCCCCGCCGACGCCATCCTCGCCGCGGGCTACTCGAAGCCCCGGACCATCACGAGCCAGAAGGACTTGGACGCCTTGCCAGTCGGTTCCGTCATCTGGGCATTCGACTTTCAGGCTGGCGACTCCAACTCTTGGCAGCTATTTGATGACGTGAACGACCTCACGGACGAGGACGGGGATCTCGCTAAGACTGCATGGCTTTCGTCCGCCTATAAGGATGAGCACTCATCCAACCGGGTGCTGCTCCGCACCAACGGCCACCCGATCGCCGTCCTTTACTCACCGGAGGAATCATGATCCCCGCATCCCCCATGCACGCTCGCTGGCTTGTCCGTCATTACGCGAAGCAGCACGTTGCGGAGACGTTGTTGAACGAGACTGCCGGCGCATGGATCGCACGGGCACGACGAACCCAGGCGGCTATGAACGCGGCTATCGGGGCACGGGTGAACGGCGCCGACCTGAACCAGCTCATAACCGACTTCGAGGAGTTGGAGTCAGTCGAGTGCGGCACCCACCCGGACCTTGTGGTCAACAACGCCGGCACCGTTGACAACACCCTCGAACTGACTGAGCGCGTCACCCGGCAGATCAACGACAGCATCACCGAACTACTCGCCTGCGCCGAACCATTCGCACGAGCAGAAGAAAAGGTGTCGGTATGAGCCGCACGAACACCAAGGCGACGCCACGGATGATCACAGTCATGTGCCTGGATTGCAACGAGGAAGCAAAGTTCCCCAACAAGGGCTTCGGGCGGATCGGGGCCGGACTGTTTCGGCAAGACCATAAATGCGAGGCCGCATCATGACACTCGTCCTCCTCTGCGCAGTCGTATTCACGGGCATCCAGTCGGCCCGCCTCATCACACAACCAGCCAGGAGGAAGTAATGGCGCACCTCGACAGTTGCCGGATCCGCCGCGAACTGACCGGCAACATCTGGACCTACTTTTCTGAGCCTGACCCGCAGTGCAACGACCGCAGCCACCACGACGCATACACCGAGGAGACAAAATGAACGCCCAGCACCCCCTGAACAGCAACGTCTACCAGTACAAGACGTTCAGCAAGCAGGCCGTCCTCAATCACGTGCCGCGGAACCTGGAAGATGAAGCACTCGCCCTGCGCTACCTCGACAGGTTCGCCCCGGATCTTGTTGGTGTCGTGATGGGGCACCTGCTGTGACCGAGGATGCGGCAGTAATAGCAGCGGCCAAGATCGCCTGGGCGCGCTACGGCTCTCGCCCTGACCACACGTACCTGCGAGCCATCCTCGAAGCCGCAGCCCCGCACCTGATGGCGGAGGCTTGGGATGAGGGGTTCTGGAAAGGCGCCGAGTGGGTAGAGTCCGCAGGGGAAAATTCCAGATCCACAAGTCAGCGTCGCTTCACAAACCCCCACAGGAGCACCAAGTGACCCCGGACCCGCTGGACCCGACCGAGCAGGCCGCATTCCGCGAACTTGACCAGTTACGCCGATGCCCCGACAACTGCCCGTGCCGCATGGACGACGCCATGACCACCCCGCTCGACCTGGAGGATACAGAATGATCATCACCGAACCCGGCCTGTACGACATGACCAACGCCGAATACCACGCGGATCCAGTCCCCGGCGGCTCCCTTTCCAGCTCGGGCGCCAAGAAGCTTATTGCCAAGACGCCGGCGCACTTCAAGTACGACCAGGACCACGCCGAGCACAAGGATGTTTTCGACTTCGGAACCGCCGCGCACTCCCTCATCCTCGAAGGTGACGCATCCGGCATTGTCGAAGTGGACGCCGACTCATGGCGAACCAAGGCCGCGCAGGAAGCCAAGGAAGAAGCCCACGCCACCGGCAAGACGCCGTTGCTGTCCAAGGACTATGCGCAGGTAAAGGCGATGGCCCGGGCGATCAAGCAGCACCCCGAGGCGATGCTCCTCCTCTCGGATGGGGTCGCGGAGAAGTCCGCATTTGCCCAGCACGAGACGGGCGTATGGCTCCGGGCCCGCTTCGACTGGCTCCCGAACCGCCGCGGCGAAGGCGTAATCCTGGTGGACTACAAGTCAGCCGTCAGTGCGGATCCGCGGAAGTTCGCCAAGTCCGCCGCCGACTTCGGCTACCACCAGCAGGACCCGTTCTACCGCGACGTTGCCAAGCTCGTCGGCATCTCGGAAGACCCGTCGTTCCTGTTCGTCGTCCAGGAGAAGACCGCGCCCTACCTTGTGAACGTGATCGAGCTGAACGATGAGGCAGTGAATATGGGCCGGGCCCTCAACGAGAAGGCGGTCCGCACCTACCAGCAGTGCATGCTCACTGACTCGTGGCCTGGCTATCCCCTCTCGGATCCCATCGCCCTACCCAAGTACGCCGAATACGACGCTGACGCAAAACTCGGCGCCTAACCTTGCCCATCGAATCACTGCGTTTCACTGCCCAAATCAGGTGAGATGCAGTAGAATTAGCAGACCGAACAAAGGAATATCGTGAGCGAAATCGTAAGGGCCGAGTCTAAGGCCATGACATTGCGCGACAAGATGGACTACGCGGGCACCGTTGCCGCCGGATCCCTCGTCCCGCAGTCCTACCGCAACAATCCCGCTAACGTCCTGATCGCCATGGGCCTCGGCGAATCCATGGGCCTCAGCCCGATTGAGTCCCTGTACCGCATCGATGTGATCCAGGGAACGCCGACCGCCGGCGCCGAACTGATCGCCGCGAACGTTCGCAAGGCCGGGCACAAGCTCCGCGTAACTGGGGATGAGAACTCGGCAACTGCAACGATCACCCGCGCCGATGACCCCGACTTCGAATTCGTCGTCACCCGCGACATGGCATGGGCGCAGGCAATGGGCCTCAGCGGCAAGGACAACTACAAGAAGCAGCGCGGCACCATGCTCCAGTGGCGGGCGATCACCGCCGCGGCCCGCCTCGCGTGCCCCGAAGCCCTCTACGGCGTGACGTACACCCCCGATGAACTCGGCGACCTCGACGCCGCACCGAAGCGCGAGTCCGCCATGGACAGGCTCCGCCAGCAGACCGCGCCCGCCGAGCCGCCCGAAGACCTCGGCGAACGCCGCGACTTCCTGGCCGAAGCCGAAGCAGCGGACGGAGACGCTGACACCCTCCGCGCCCTCTGGATTGACGCCAAAGCAGCCGGCGAACCCCAGCCCCACCTCGACACCATCGCCGCCATGGTGGCCCCAACCGAAGGACAGTAAGTGCCCCGCATCGTCACCCTCTACACGAAGAACAAATGCGTTCAGTGTGACCGCACCAAGAAGTGGCTCGACAAGAACGACGTTGCTTACACGACGATCAACATGGACGAGTCGCCGGCGGACCTGGAGGCAGTGAAGGAACTCGGTTTCCTGACCGCACCCGTCGTCATCGTCTCCACCGGGGATCCCGAAACGGACCTCATGTGGGGCGGCTTCATCCCCGACAACCTGAAGAAATACACCCACTCAACGAAAGAAGCAGCATAACAATGAGCACCATCACTTTCACCGGCAACATTGGCAAGTCTCAGGGCCTCAAGTTCAGCAACGACGGCAAGCCCCGCCTCTCGTTCTCCGCGGCCGAAACAGCACGCGTCAAAGACCAGTCCGGGCAGTACGTTGACGGCGGGACTACCTGGTTCAACGTCACCCTGTTCGGCTACACCGCCGAAGCTTTGGATGCGCAGATCGCAGCTCAGGGCGGCAAGGGCAAGGTCATCGTCACGGGCCGCATGTCCACCCGCGAATACGAGCACAACGGCGAGAAGCGCGAATCGTTGGACGTGGTCGCCGACTCCGTTGGACTCGTACCCCGCGGACAGCAGCAGGGGCAGGGCCAGCAGCAGCAGGCTCAGGCGCCGGTACAGCAGCAGTCGTGGGCTACTCCTGGCGTCAGCAACTCAGGCGGCTGGGGCAACGGTCCCGACTCAGAGCCCCCGTTCTAAGCCCTTTTAGCATCAGCACCAAGTCACTGCATTTCACTGCATCAACACAGTAGGCGCCCCCGGCAAGGGGGCGCCACGGACCCCCAGGAGGGGACATGAACGAAGCACTCTTTACCGCGGCGGAGGCGTGGAATGGCGATCCGATAGCGCCGGACATGACAGACCCAACCCCGTGGGAGATCGTGGCGACGCTGACGAAATCCGAGCGGGAAGCGCGCGTCAAGCACCTCATCAACCAGGCGCACGAGATCCATGCAGACGCCAAGAAGCTTGCGGACGGCAAGCAGATCACCGCCAACGTCCTCCTGTTCAGCGGGGGAAACGACTCGACTGTCCTAGGGCACCTATTCAAGAATGTAGCCAGCCACGCAGCCCACGCGAACACGGGTATTGGCATTGAGGAAACCCGGCAGTTCGTCCGCGACACCTGCAAGGCGTGGGGGCTGCCGCTCATCGAAAAGCACCCGCCCACCACGTACCGGGAACTCGTCATCGAGCGCGGGTTCCCGGGCCCGGCAATGCACTTCAAGATGTACCAGCGGCTCAAAGAGCGCTGCCTCGTGCAGGTCCGGCGCGACCTCGTAACCAACGGGCGCAAGCAGAGGGTGCTGTTCATCGCTGGCCGCCGTCGCTCCGAATCCGCTAGGCGTAAAGACATCCCACTCCACGAGCGCATTGACTCCGTTATTTGGGCATCGCCGATAGCCATGTGGACGAAGTTGGACATGACCACATACCGGCTCATGATGGGCGACATTCCAGTAAACACGGCCTCTGACAACGTCGGGATGTCCGGCGAGTGCTTGTGCGGCGCATTTGCTAAGCCGGGCGAACTCGACATGATCGGCTCCCACTATCCCGCGGCTCGAAAACAAATCGAAGACCTTGAGCGTGAGGTCAAGGCTGCTGGACACCAGGAGCCCTATTGCAACTGGGGCCATGGGCTAGGCGAACCCTCCTACAAGTCCGGACCACTGTGCACGAGTTGCAACCTGGACACAGACCCGCTCTGGGAAATCATCGAAAAAGTAGCCGAAAGGAATGCAGCATGAGCCCGTTCCATCTCTCAGTCTCAGACAACATGGCCGCCCTGAAACGCTGGCACACCACATCGCACCCGCTCACCTCGTGGGAAGCCTGCCCGCACAGCCCATGCGACCACATGGACGCAGAGTTTCGAAAGTGTTGGCGTTGAGCCGCTGGGGAGGGCCCGACGAAAGGCTCTGGGCTCGCGTTGACAAGACGGAAGGGTGCTGGTCCTGGACTGGCCCACTCCACAAGGGTTACGGGCGCATCTTTGTTGATGGGAAGCGCATTATGGCGCACCGCTTCTCATGGGAGCTTGCACATGGCCCTATCCCGCTGGGCATGTACCTCGATCACGCCTGTCACAACAAGGCATGTGTCCGGCCTGATCACTTGAGGCCCGTGACGCAGAAGCAAAATATGGAGAACCTTGCCGGCGTGACTAAAGCCAATAAGTCCGGGTATCTCGGCGTCACCTGGGCGAAGAAGCTCGGAAAGTGGAAGGTCATGGTCGGGCACAACAACAAAGACGTGTACGGCGGCATCTTTACGTCACTCGAAGACGCTGCGGCGGCAGCCAAGGCGCTGCGCATCAAATTATTCACGCACAACGACATCGAGAGGGATGCAGCATGAGCTACCGGCACGGGCAGACCCGGGCCGCGAGAGAAGCGCACGAAGCCGAGGAGCGAGCAAGGGCACGCCTCGCAGAACTTCGACGCATCGAAGCCGAACTTGAAGCCCGCATCGAGCACCGCAAAAACCAGATGCGCAAAGTACCAAAAATCCGCACCTACGCCCCCACCGCGGAACAAGTCCGCGAATGGGAAGCCCGGGCAGCAAACACGCTTCCCGAACCGCGATGGGGCGGACAGCACAACCTCTACCTCGCATCACTCGAAGCCGCCACCTGGGACCAAACCCACCGCCGCAAAGGAAAAGCCGCATGAGTGCGCCGGATCCGGTAAACCACCCCAGCCACTACACCGGGCACCCCAGCGGCATCGAGTGCATCCAAGTCACGGAACACATGGGATTCAACCTCGGCAACGCCATCAAGTATGTGTGGCGGGCTGACCTGAAGGACGACGCGCTCAAGGATCTGCGCAAGGCCGCTTGGTACATCAACCGAGAAATCCAGAAGCGGGAGAAGGCATGAGCGCCGCAACTGAGGAACGTAAGGCCGCGAGGAAGCAGGCCGACCGTGAACGCAAAGAGCAGTACAGGATCCGAAGGATGAGCAAATGAAGAACCCCACCGTCCACCGCGACATTTGCGGCACCCCCGCCGGCTACCGCGCCCACACCAAACGCGTAGAGGAAAGGTGCCAGCCCTGCAAAGAAGCCTGGACAGTCCGCTGCCGCAAATACACCAAACCCACACCCACCCTGCCCACAGCCGCCGAAGTCATCGCCGAAATCGAGTGGATGCTCAGCCTCAACCAAGGCAGCGGCTACATCCTCAAAGCCATCGGCTACACGGGCCGCGAAGACTCACTCCGCGCACGCCTCCAAAAGTGGGGACGCCTCGACGTGTACCACCGCCTCATCGGCGACGACTACTGGGCCGCGGCGTGAGGATCCGAAGCATCAAGCCGGAGTTTTGGCGCTCTGATGACATCTCAGGGCTGGAGTGGGATGACCGGCTCATCTTCATCGGGCTGTGGTCGTACGTGGACGACAACGGTGTGGGCATGGACCGCCTGGCCTCAGTCGTCGCCGACCTGTTCGCCGGGGACATAGAGCGAGACAGTAGCGAGACATTCGCGAGAGTCTCGCGAGGGTTGCAGAACCTTTCTGAAGCCGGCCGAATCGTTCGATACACGGTCGAAGGCAAGCAGTACCTGGAGGT
>Ga0163161_10000583_pt1 | contig 29403 bp, 22 predicted proteins | sample S45metaG_FD_129847 | JGI IMG/M metagenome (GOLD analysis project Ga0163161, IMG submission 129847) | Switchgrass rhizosphere microbial communities from Kellogg Biological Station, Michigan, USA - S4-5 metaG | ecosystem: Host-associated > Plants > Roots > Rhizosphere > Soil | place: USA... | reverse complement strand
CTATTATTTTTATATTTGCTTCTACCATTGGGGTTTGTTTTTTTGTCAATTACAAAGAACCTAATTTAGGTTCATAACCCAATGGTTTTTATATTGTTATCCCTTAACTTAATGACATTGGCTTCTATCCCTCTCGCGAGCGAACGGAATCTATATTTGGGGCTTAATTTGTCATTTCGCGAAACGAGAAATTACACTTGAAACTCCGCAAAGAGAATAACCAATCTTTGTCGATATACGCGTATGATTTCTCGTTTTGCGAAATGACAAATCAAAAGAAAATATCCTTGTAAAAAAAACTTCGGACTTTTTGAACAAATTAAAGGACGTTTAGCTCTTTTTTCATCAATTAAATCATCTCAACTTTGCACTATAATAAAAACATAAAACATGTCTAAAGCAGCAAAATTCGTAGTGAAAATAAATGATAATATCATTTGGATGGAAGAGAAAGCCCTTAAATTTTATTCTGATTTATTTGGATCATCGAAAGAAATAGGAGAGAAGTACACAACGGAAAATCTTTCACGCCAAAAGTTTTTCAAAATTCAAAATGATTTTTCGGTCGAAATGTTGATGGTTTACGAAAACGAAAATCCTTTGTCATTTATGAAGTTAAATTCCTCCCGACTTTCCAATCAAAATCTAGGAGCCAATAAAGCAATTGGAGTAGATGATATCGTTTACTTTAATCCGGATGATTTAATCGTACTTTTTAAACGTGCCGAAGAAGTTGCCTTGCAAAGAAAACACGATTTGATTTGGGCAAAAGCTTTTGAAATTGATGCAGTTTTAATCCAAACTTTAAAATCTTTAGGATATCAGGAATTCAGTTATAAAAATGAAGATAATCAGGAAAATCCAAACCAACTTTACTTTAAAAAAGCAGTTTAGTTCCTATAAAATCTAATTGGCTTTTATCATATGCTTGCCCTTATATCTTCTGATGTATCAGAAATAATACTTCTGGTATTTCCATTTATTATTATGGTTCTTACTTTGTTTGAAGTTTTATTGTAAATGTCAATATAATATTCGGGTCGATTAATATTCGATAATCCTTGAGGAAATCTAATAACTGACAATCCTTCTCTATCTTTATTGAGGTCAATTTTTAATTTTTTATTTACAAATAATATAAGATCATTTACTGTAAAGTTCTCAAAACCTTTATCATAATTCTTTTTTTTGATAAGATTACCGGTCTTATCATATCTTTTTTCAACACCGATATCCATGCTTTTAAATCGTAGATTTTCACTTTTAAGAATAAGTGTTTTTTTATAATAATATGAAATTTTTTGAAAATTTTGACCAACACGTTTTACTCTTAATATATAGTCTAATTCTGTTTCTGTTAAGGTAAAAAGAGTGTCATTAATGATTTTTTTATATTTCCCTTTTGCCTTAAATTCCTTTATTATTTTTGTTTCTAATTTTTTAGGAGTAGCATTTTGTTTCTTTTCTTGTCCTGTAAAATGGATTGGAAAAAGACAAATGCCTATTAATATTATTATTAACTTTTTCATATTTGTATCAATTATGATTGACTTCGTAAGACGAAGGTTAATTTACATAAACTCGGAAAGCTTGGTTTTGAGATAAAGTATATTGGAAAAATTGTTTAAGTTCATTTAGCAAAAAAATTAACTGATTAGGATCACCATCAAAAAATTCACTGTCTGAAAACGCTAAAACTTTTAAATAATCTGGGTTTGTTTCGTATAAATTAACAAAATTAGAATTACCCCCATATTTAGTTATCAAATTTTTTGATTCACTATTCAAAGAATTTATTAATTCTGATTCAATAAAAGAAATAACTTCATTAATTTCCGAAATTACAAAATGTACTTTATAATTATCATTTGTAATATCTACTAAAGGAATTTCGTTTTCGATTCTATAACTCCATTCAGATATTGTAGTATTTATTAATTTTCTTCCTTTAATTGGATCTATTTGTTTAGCATAATACATTAATAAAGCATATGTGCCAAAATCAAGTATTAATTCTTTATCGTTTAATTCAAAAATCTTAACTCTTGTTTTTCCCATTTTTAATTGATTTGATTACTAATTTATTACAATTTTAGATCTAACTAATCAAAGATCGTTTATTTGCATATTGATAAAAAACAATTAATCTCCCCATTTTTTTCATTTCCGTCCATTTTTCTGGTGTAATATCAAATCCTTGGGTAGTATCGGAACCCCTATGATATTTGGTAGATTTCATTTTGTCATAGTTTGTTTCATCGATTTTCGTAACATCTATAAAAAAAGATCCTTTTTTGAATTCTGGAATTTCTAAATAAAAACGTATGCGTTCTTTTCTATCAAATTTTGCAACATAAATTACCATTTTGTCTACGTCTCTTATTTTGTGCGTGTAAACAGAATCTTTTAAATATACTTTTCTTCCTTTCCATGTTTCATCGCCGGCATCCGTAATATTTTTATAAATGTTAAATTTAAAATATGCAATACCTAAACTATCCTTAATATAATGTGGGTCTATAAAAAAACAATCATTAAGATCAAAACTTGGAGATAAACTGCATGTTAATTCATCATTTCCTTTTAGAGCTATTTTTATTCCTGTTTCAGAATTACACTCAGGAATAGGCTGAGCATTTAGCGAATAAAAAGAAAGAAGTAAGATGGTAAATAATATTATTTTTTTCATGCTTAAAATAGATTATTGGCTATAGGAGTAATTCTTTTTCCAAAACAGAACTTTTCCCAAATTTAATAAAATCAAAATCATTCCAAGATTTAAAATAAACAATGAAACAATTTATATTCAATAGTGAGTTGCCATCCAAAACAACGGCAACTCACTATTTAATATTTTACATTTCACAAAAGGCATTTCAAATTAAAGAACGTCAAAAGTTATTCCTGTCATCTCTTCACTTACCAACCATAATCTTTTGGCATTGTCTTCGTCAAGCGAATATAATTTCACTCCGGGAGTTACGGAAGGTTCGGTTGAAATCGAAGCAACTTCAACATCTTCACAATAAACCCCTCCAATATTCTCAAGAAGCGGACTTGTAGCGCACCAAACCGTTGTAGCAGCGCCTTGCGGAATCGTTTTTAAGTTGGCTAAGATTTCAGGTAATATATTTCCATTGATATCGCATAATCCCATTTTCTGGAATAATTCTAATGAAGCTTCTCTGGCAAGTTCGGTACCATTAATAGAACCTGGATGTAGGAAATAAGATCTCACACCAAATTCCTGACCGCGATTGTCTAATTCTAAAGCAAATAAATTACATGCCGTTTTTGATTGTCCGTAAGCTTGTAAAGTTTCATATTCTTTGTATAAAAAATTAGGATCATTAAAATCAAATGCACCAAATTGATGTCCTTGCGATGACACACTAATTACTCTCGCAGATTTGGCTTTTTTAAGTGCCGGCCATAATCTTGCAGTTAACTGAAACTGTGCTAAATAATTGGTTGCCAATTGCGATTCAATTCCGCGATTGTCTCGACGATACGGAACCCACATAATTCCGGCATTATTAATCAGTAAATGCAAAGGCCTTTGAGACGAAAGGAATTTTTGTGCAAAAGCATCTATAGAATCAGGATTCATTAAATCCATAATTTCCAATTCTACATTCGGGATTCCATATAAGTTTTTCTTTGCTTTCTCAGTATCTCTCGCAGGAACGATTACTGTTGCTCCGGCGTTGGCAAGAGTTTTTACGGTTTCTAATCCAATTCCTGTATTTCCGCCCGTTACAATGGCAATTTTTCCCGTAAGGTCAATTCCTTTAATAACTTCGTTTGTGGTTGATTTTGCATTAAATCCGGAACCAATTGGTTTCTGGAAAGTTCCCTGATAATTGTTCGTTTTCATTTTATGTATTTTTTTATCTAATTGTTATAAGACAAAATTAAAGGGAAGCTAAAAGATGGAGTTTGTTCAGAATGTCATTTTACTTTGTTTAAAACGTCATTTTGTTTTTGGAGGTTTTAAGTCGAGATTTTGCAAGATGAAATTAATTAAGAGGTAGAGCAATGTCATTAAGTTAAGACAAAATCCGATGGAATAAGTTATTAAGGACAATATCACGTCAGGTTATTTGTTTATTAGAAAATAAATCAATTTCATTAAGATAGATATTCATATTTGTCTTTTGTTCCATCGGAACATCTCATCGGTAGTCAAATAAATACGACATTTTGTACGTTGCGTAGGAACGTTTGATTTTATACATACAGATAGAGACACAATTTGTCAAACGTCCTTACAAGACGATATTTCTCACGATCTATTTTTTTTCTACCAATGAGATATTCCGATGGAACAAATTGTTGTTGACAATATCTTATCATGTTGTTTTGCATAAATCTGACATACATAATAACAATGATCTCCAATGAATAAATTTTGTAAAATATTCTTCAAAAAGTTTACTATTTGTAAATAAGTTGAAGATTTCAAAACTGAATTGTTACCGAATGTTTACTTCGAAATCGTTTACTTTTTTGTTCAAAAGAGTCTTCTAAATAGATTGTTTGCCCCGTAATTAAAGGAGTTTTGACATCATTTTCAATTGATTAAGGTTTTTGGTTTTTACAAATCCTTAACAAAAGAACCTCTGAAATTTGCTTTTCTTTAACAATTACATAATTTTCATTTATTTACTATTTATAAAAATCATTGTTTATTTGCTTCAATAAATTTAATATTTGTAAACAAATTAACCATGAAAACAATTTACAAGGCAATTTTTATTTTTTCGGTTGCACTTTTTGCGCAGAACATGACGGCGCAAAAAGCTACAATAAGCGGAACCGTTACCGACTCACAATCTCCATTGCCGGGAGCAACTATTATATTATCTAATAATCAAAAAGCAACAACTGATTTCAGTGGTTATTTTACAATTCAGGATGTTAGAGCTGGTAGTTTAGAATTACAAATCGCATATATAGGATACGAAACAAAAAATATAAAGATTGAAGTTAAAGACAATCAGCAAGTTCGTTTAGGAATCATTCGCTTAGAAACCAATTCAAAAGAATTAAGCGAAGTGGTTGTAAGCGGAATGAGCCAAAGAAATAGTGAAGCAAGAGCACTGAACATGCAAAAGAAATCAATGAGCATTGTAAACGTAATTGCTGCTGACGGAATAGGAAAACTTCCAGATCGTAATGCTGCCGAAACCGTTCAGCGTATGCCGGGAGTTTCGATTGAAAGAGATCAGGGCGAGGGACGTTTTGTTTCGGTGAGAGGTTTACCACCATTTTGGTCATCGACTACAATCAACGGAAACAGAATCCCGACTGCCGAAGAAGAAACCACTTCGAGAGCCACGGCATTTGACTTTTTTCCGTCAGATCTTATTGCTTATGTTGAAGCTACAAAAGCGCTTACGCCAGATATGGATGGTGATGCAATTGGTGGTAGCGTGAATTTTACAACGCAGACTGCTCCAACAAAAAGAACGATTAAAGCAAGTATTTTTAGCGGATACAATCAAAAATCAGATAAAGGAATTTACAGCGGATCAATTACTATTGGTGACAAAAGTAAAAACGGAAAATTTGGATACATCATTAATGGTACGTATTGGGACAGAAACTGGGCTACAGACAATTACGAAGCCAGAAGAAATGGTGATCAGGGAGTTTACAGATTAGAATTAAGAGATTATACGGGAGTTAGAAAAACAACGGGTTTAAACGGTGCAATGGAATTTAATCCTTCTTCGAGAGATAAAATTTTCCTGAAAGCAACTTACGGCGGACTTTCGGATACTGAAACGCATTACAAACACAGAATCAGATTTGACAAATTCAACAGTACTACAAATGCTTTAACAGTTGAGCAGCAAGATATTCACAACGAATTGATGACACAATTTATTGGTATTGATTTGGGTGGAAAACATCAATTGGCAAATGGAAATTTAGATTGGAGTCTGGCTTCATACAGAAATCAGTTTAAATACGGAAACATTCCGAATGCAGAAGACAACAGTTATTTTTTAATCCAGTTTAACCAAACCGGAGTTGGCGTAAAACCGGAATATTTAAACACCGTTCCTGTCGCAAATGGCGGAGCTGGAGGACCAAGAGCGTATTGGGCTGCCGATGGTGGAATGCTTGATCCTAATAATCCAAAGTCAATATTTGATTTTTATTCAGATCCAAATTTCAAAACAGATCCAACAAAAATGAAGTTTTCTACATTGGAACTTTATAAAATTAGCATTGTAGAAAGAGACAATATTATTGCAGCGGTAAACTATGAGCACAATTTTAATGAAAGTCTAAAAATGAAGTTTGGCGCAAAATTGACAGACAAAGATCGTATTGCGACTTTTAGAGACGAATATTACAATTGGGTAGGTTCTCCAACGCCTTATTTATCAAATTACGGTTCAGATTTAATCAATCAGCCGGGCGGAACTGATTATATGAGAAGAGAAACCGGAACGAATATAGGAAACACTTTTGGGCCTGTTTTATCCGGAAACGGAATGAATAATTTATTCAATACATCTCAGGCAAATTTAGTTTTGAATCCCGTAGATTCTCAAATTCCTGAATTAGGAAAAGGTTTAGGAAGAAACTTTAATGTTGGCGAAACTACGTCGTCTGCTTATGCAATGGCAACCTACTCAATAACAGATAAATGGACCGTTTTAGGAGGGGTTAGAGTAACCAATACAATCACACAAGTTACGGGTAAAACGGTAGAAAACAATGTAGTTGTTGATGCGGAAAACACAAAAACATATACATCAGTATTGCCAATGTTGCATATTAAATATACTCCTGTTGAGAATTTAAACCTTCGCTTTGCTACAACCAGAACATTTGCAAGACCAAACTTTGGTGACATTTCTCCAGCCGGATCTTTGAACACGATTGATGGCGAATATGCAGGTGGAAACCCGAATTTGAATCCAACGTATTCCTGGAACTTTGATTTATTAGGAGAATATTTTCTGGATGAAGTAGGAGTAATCAACGCTGGAGTTTTCTACAAATCGATTACAGATCCAATTTTTGATGACACTTATCAAGGTACCATAAACGGAATTCCGAATATCGAAATCAGTTCACCAACAAATGGCGGAAATGCATGGATTGGCGGAGTAGAATTTGGAATCACAAAAAGATTCAGCTTCTTACCGGGATTCCTTAAATATTTTGGAACACAGATCAATGCAACTTTCATGAATTCTGAAATGACTTTGGGGCAAAACACCAATAATCCAAACGGAAGAAAAGTATCAACTCCTTATCAGGCAAAAGAATTATACAACTTACAATTGTTTTATGAGACAGGTAAACTTAATGTGAGAGCAGCATTTAACCATAAAGGAGCTTATGCAACCAGTTTTGATGCCAATGCCAAAAACACAGACATGAATGATATTTATTATGGTAAATATAACTCACTTGATTTCTCGGCTTCTTATAAAGTAGGTGATCATTTTACAATCTTCAGTGATTTAAATAATGTTTTGAATGAGCCTTTAATGTATCATTTTGGAGAAACTCCAAATAGACCAAAACAGGTAGAATATTACGGTGCGAAATTCAATCTTGGTTTAAAATATAATTTATAGACAACTATAAGTTAACTCGTTGGATGTTGGGAGATTTTATTTTTACAGTTTATTTTTTTTGAATCAACTACATCCAGCGAGTTTCTAAAAAACTATAGAGAAACACACATTAAAAACTTTACAACCATCTATTACCTTAAATATTTAAGAACTAATGTCTAAAAAAGCATCTAATTTCAGGTTTATATTAAAAACATCCATTGCGGCATTTGGCACTTATTTTTGTATGTATGCGTTCCGTAAACCCTTTACGGTAGCCACATTTGACCATATGGCTTTCTGGGGAATTGACTATAAAATCTTGTTGATTCTGGCTCAGGTTTTAGGATATACACTTTCTAAATTTTTAGGAATTAAAATAATATCGGAGCTAAAATCGGCTAAACGAATTTTATATTTAATCAGTTTTATAACCATTTCAGAATTGGCTTTACTAGGATTTGCATTAGTTCCGGCGCCTTACAATATTTTGTTTTTATTCATAAACGGATTGCCTTTAGGAATGATCTGGGGAATCGTTTTCTCTTATATCGAAGGAAGAAAAACCACCGAATTATTAGGCGTTATTCTCTGTTCGAGTTTTATAGTTTCCTCCGGAGCTGCAAAATCTGTGGGAATATTTGTCTTGAAGGTTTTGGGATGCAATGAGTTTTGGATGCCTTTTGTTTCGGGATTAATTTTTATAATTCCGTTAATCGTATTTTCATTGTTTTTGGAGAAAATCCCAAATCCTGATAGCGAAGATTTAGCTTTAAGGTCAAAACGAAAACCACTGAGCAAAAAAGAACGCGCATCCTTATTTCAGCAATTTGCATTTCCGTTAACGGCAATAATTATATTCTACGCCATGCTAACGGCAATGAGAGAATTCAGGGATAATTTTGCCAGAGAATTGTGGGATACTTTGGGATATAAGGAAAGTATTTCGATTTATATGTATTCAGAAATTCCAATCGCGATCTCGGTTCTTGTTATTCTAGGATTTTTAGGAAGCATGAAAAACAACTACAAAGCCTTCAAAAATTATCATTTAGTCTTGTTTTTAGGTTCATTACTTGTAGGTGTAACAACGTTCTTGTTTCAAAAGCATTTAATGTCACCACTTCCGTGGATGATAATCTCAGGATTTGGAATGTATGTCTGCTATATTCCGTTTAACGGTTTGTTTTTTGACCGAATGATTGCTACTTATAAAATAGACGGAAACACAGGCTTTTTAATCTACATAGCTGATGCTTTTGGATATTTAGGAAGCGTTTTGGTTTTGTTTTTCAAAAACTTTGGAGACAAGAATATTTCCCTATTAAACTTTTTTACCACTTGTATTTATCTGTTATCCTTTGTTGGGATAATCACCACGATAATGTCTTTTAATTATTTTAAAAGGAAATTCAAAAAAACATCAAAAATTACTACAACGCCATTGTACACTTGAAATAAAGAAAAAGAATAGAATAAAATAAAAAATAAATATGACTATCCACGACGAATACCAAGCCAAAATAATATAAAAAAAGTTTGCCACGAATTTCTCGAATTACTGTGAATTATTTCATTGTACAGATTAAAAATCTACGTAAATCTGTGCAATTTATAGCTGGTTTTTTAAGCATTTTCAAAATAAAAATTAGAGAAAATTAGAGAAATTCGTGGCAAAAAAACAAATTTGGTACTCTTTGCGGATTGTCATAAAAACACAAATTACACAAAACACAAACACATGAAAGAGAAATATGATTTATTAATCGTTGGGTCAGGAGTTTTAGGTACATTTCATGCCTATCACGCCTTACAAAAAGGATTGTCAGTTGCCATTTTAGAAAAAAACAGCAAACCCGAAGGTGCAACAGTTAGAAATTTTGGACAGGTTGTACCATCAGGAATGGACAGAAAGTGGCAAAACTTTGGAAAAGAAAGTTTAAATACTTACAAAGATATCCAGTCGCAGTTTGATATTAGTATTCGTCAAAACGGAACGGTTTATTTGGCTTCAAACGAAGAAGAAATGCAATTGATTGAAGAGTTGCACCAAATAAATATCTCGAATGATTACGAATCAAATTTGCTGACAAAAGAACAATGTCTGGCAAAATACGCCGGATTACGCTCTGATTATTGTACAGGAGGATTGTTTTTTCCGCAAGAAGTTACGGTTGAACCTTCGACTATGATTCATAAGTTACATCAATATATGACCGCCAATTTAGGTCTTGATTTATTTATGAATACAACTGTTTTGAGTACTGAAAACAGAAATGAGGAAGTAGTAGCAACAACTTCAGCCGGACTAGAATACAAAGCTTCGAAAATGATTATTTGCAACGGAAGCGATTTCAAAATACTATATCCGGAGATTTATAATAACAGCGATTTAGTTGTTTCTAAACTTCAGATGTTACAAACAAAACCTCAAAATAATTACAAATTAGACGGTTCTATTCTAACGGGTTTAACCATTAGAAGATATGAATCTTTTGAAGAATGTAAATCATACGCCGCAATCAAAGCCAAAGAAAATCCGGATAGTTTTGAGAAAAAATACGGTGTTCATATCTTATTCAAACAGGCTTTGGATGGATCTGTAATTCTTGGAGATTCACACGAATACGCGCCTGCAAAAGATATAGATTCTCTGGGATTTGATTTGAATATGGATATCGATAATTTCATGATTGAAGAAGCCAAAAAGATAATCGATTTGCCAACCTACGAAATACAGAACAGATGGTTCGGAATGTATTCGCAATGTAAAAACAAAGATATTTTTGAACATACAATTGGCGAAAACATTCATATCATAACGGGAATTGGAGGTAAAGGAATGACCGGAAGCGCAGGATTTGCAAAACATAATATCGATAAAATTTTTAATGCTTAAGCTAAAAAAATATTGGACCATTAAGAGATTAAGAAAAATTAAGTGCTACTTCTTAATATAACTTAATCTCTTAATGGTAAAAAAACAAATACACACAAAATGAAAATCAATGAAATTGAAATGGTCGTTTTTGATATGGCCGGAACAACCATAAACGAACAAAATATAGTTTACAAATCTTTACATAAATCCATCAATAAATTCGGAATAGATGTTTCTCTTGAATTAGTGCTTTCCTTGGGAGCAGGCAAAGAAAAACATCAGGCGATAAAAGATATTTTGAAACACATCAATATTACTGACTCCAATAAATCTCAGGAGATATTCGAATATTTCAAAGAAACATTAGACGAGGAATATCTTATGGCTAAAGTTTTACCAATAGAAGGAATTGAAAATGTACTTCAAAACCTGAAAAAAGACGGTGTAAAAGTAGTTTTAAATACAGGCTACAGTAGTCATGTTGCCAACACTTTATTGGAAAAATTAGAGTGGAAAAAAGACAATCAATACGATGCTTTAATCACAGCTGATGATGTAAAATTAGGACGACCATTTCCGGATATGATCCACAAAGCAATGCAATTATTCGGAATCAAAGACGCTTCAAAAGTATTGAAAGCAGGAGACTCTGCAATTGATATTGAAGAAGGAAAAAATGCTCAATGTGGTATTACAGTTGGCGTTCTTTCAGGAGCGCAAACAAGGTCCCAACTTGAAGAGGCAAAACCAGATTATATTCTGGATTCACTTGCGTCATTATATAGTATTGAGAATTAATTTTTTTTCGCCACGAATTTCACGAATCAACACGAATTAATTAGTAAAAATTAGTGCAATTCGTGGCTAACATTTTTAATCTACGTTAAAGTTAAGCACATAATAATAGACTAATTAGTTAAAATAAAATCCCTGCAGGAAATAGTTTTAAACAAGTAAATAAATAGTAATCAACAAAACAATTCAACCCAATGAAAAAGATTTTTAGATTAAGTTACGTTACAATTCTTGCAAGTGTACTTTTAGTCACTTCATGTACCAATGAACCAACGCTTGCGAGTGATGAGAATTCAGCGAATGCAAAAACTATTTTAAACACTGGTAAAGTTGCCGCAAGCGGAACTAGAAAACTCCTTATTATAGGCATCGATGGCTGTCGCGGAGATGCTTTAATGGGAGCCAATACGCCAAATGTTCACGGATTACTTCCTAATTCGGTTTACAGTTTAGATGCTTTAACCGAAGCGCCAACCTGGAGTGGAAACGGCTGGTCGACAATGCTTAGCGGTGTAACGCATTTAAAACACGGCGTTACAGACAATTCTTTTTCAAGTCCAAATTTTGGAACTTATCCAAGTTTTTTAAAACGTCTTGAAACGTATAATACGGCTTTAAGAACAATGTCAATCGTGCATTGGGCGCCAATCAATACTTATATTGTAGATGGTATTGATGTGGAGAAAACTTTAACGACAGATTTAGCCGTTAAAAATGAAGTAGTTGCGGCATTGACAAACGACAATCCGGATGCTTTATTTTTGCATTTTGACGATGTAGATCACGCAGGTCACAGTTATGGATTTTCACTAAGTGTACCGCAATATAAATCTTCAATCGAAACTACAGACGGTTATATTGGTGAAATCTTAACGGCTTTAAAAAACAGACCTAATTATGCCAATGAAGATTGGTTGGTGATTGTGGCGCCGGATCATGGCGGAATCGTAACTGGCTCTACAGGTTCTCACGGAGGTTCATCTTATGAAGAAAGAAATATTTTTACGATTTTTAATAATAAGAATTTCACTTCGACTAAAATCGAAAAACCGGTTGATCCTACAACATCGATTACAGGTAAATTTGCCAATTTTAATTCGAATAGTATTTATGCTTCGACAACTAATGCACTTTACAATTTTGGAAGTTCAAGTTTTACAGTAGAATGCAGAATAAAAACTTCTGGTTATTCAAGTGATCCATCAATAGTTTCTAATAAAAATTGGGTAAGTGGTAAAAATCGCGGATTTGTGATTTGTGCCAATACCGGAGGAACCTGGAAAGTAAATATTGGAGATACTCAAAATCGTGTTGATATTTCGGGAGGTACAATCAATGACGGAAAATGGCATCATTTAACTATGGTCGTTGATCGTACTGCGAAGTTGGTTAAAACCTATCAAGACGGTGCTTTTGTTGGCCAAGCAGCAATTGTGAGCTCTTTTGGAAGTTTAACTTCGGGATTGCCATTTGCTGTTGGACAAGACGGAACTTTGACGTATGGCGCCAATGTAAACGGAAATATTGCTGAAGTTCGTGTTTGGAATAAAGCACTATCTGAAACTTCAATTTTCAATTATACCTGTTCATCGGTTACAAGTTCTCATCCTGATTACGCAAATCTTATTGGATATTGGAAAGGAGATAATGGTTTAGGAAACAGTTTTACAGATTCAAGCGCACAGCAAATCGCTCTTGCTTTTCCTAACACACCAACATGGACTACAAGTACAGCAACTTTAAAATGCGGAACTGCAACCGGAGTAGTTCCTAAAATGGTAGATATCGCATATTCTTCACTGCAATGGTTTGGCGTACCAATCAATTCGGCTTGGTCGCTGGACGGTCGCTCTTGGCTTCCTGCAGGAAATTAAAACGTTTGTGTTTTTTGTTTTTAAAAGGTTATCTCCGTTTTTGGAGGTAGCCTTTTTTGATTTAACCGCAAAGTGCGCTAAGGTTAAATTTTGTATTACGCACAGAAAACACATCCCGAAGCTTCGGGACGCAAAGCTAGATCAAGACAAAGCTTTGCGACCTTTGCTTTTGTCAACACATTTAGAGTAAAAAAAACTTTGCGCACTTTGCGGTTAAAAATTATGCAGTAAAATAAATTAACTATTACTTTCAGAATAGAAGTAAAGTACCAGCATCACACAATTTTCTGGGGTTCTGTTTTCTGGTACGTGCGGATGTCTTCCGTTGAAACATAAAGAATCACCTTCGTTTACGATAACTTCAACATCATCAATAATATAAGTTACGCTTCCTTTTATAATGTATTTGAATTCCCAGGCATCTGTAATAACCTTTTCACGTTTACAATTGGGTTCAACGTCAAGAATTACGGCTTCAAAACCTATAGAATTGATGCTTTTACTGAAGATATGATAGTAATTAAAACCGGTTGTTTCGGCTTTGTCTTCTTTTTCTATTTTTTGGTAATCTTCTTTTTTAATATGGATGTATTTGGCATTTTTGGTGTTTTCAACGCCTTCAAAAAAGTAACTTACATCAGTATTTAAAGATTGTATCAGTTCGATTAAAACTGGTAAGGATGGAATAGTTCTTCCGTTTTCTATTCTGGAAATCAAACCATTACTAACGCCCGCCATATTGGCAACTTCGTGAATGGTCAGCGAATTTTTCTTTCTAATTTCTTTTAATCTTTTTCCAATACCAATTAAAAAATCTTCCATAATAAAATCTTCGGTTTAAATGGTAAATATATACAATTAGCATTGAAATTTTTTAAGATATTGAAAGAAGAAAAATTTAGTAGTTAATTCACTTTTACACTTCGTCCTTTGACTTTTTTAATGAGATGAAGCGAGTCTTTGATTAAAGCTTTTATTTCTATTGAAGGTAATATTTTGCGGGCTTCGTACATATTTTGTCTGATGCCGTCGATATTCATTTTTGCGGTGAGTAAATCAGTTTCGAAAGCTTTCAGGATGTGGTTTTCTATATTTAATTTTTTTTTATAATAATGGATTGCATTATGAAGATCTTCGATTTGTCCTGTGAAATCTAAGATCGCTTTTTTTGAAATAGCTCTGCTATAATAAATGGAAAACTCTAGTGGATTCATTTCTATTGCTTTGTCAAAATCTTCAATTGCGTTGTAATGATAATCTAGTTTTTGAAGACAATTGCCCCTGACTATGTATACTCCATTATCAAATCCTAAATTGATGGCGCTGTCCAGATACAATAATGCGTCCTGAAATTTATTGGACAAATAGAGTTGCTTTCCTTTCTCTAAATGAGCAAAACCTTCATCCGATTTTGATTTTGAAAATCGTCGTTTTAAACCTTCTAGTATTGAATTGAAAAACCATTTCATATTTTCTCGATTTTGATTGATCAGATAAATTGGAACATAAATGATTCATTAGAAGTGGGGACATTAAAATTAGGTTAATTTTTTGAAAAACAATTCATTATATTTTTGTTTTAATTTGAGAATTTTGTGTTTTAAACTCAATTTTAAAAACTTTTTCAATGTTTTAGCGGTATTCGGAGGCATCTGTTTTTTTGTTATTTATATTAAACTGAAAAGAATATTTTATGATTATAAAAATTGCTTTACAGAAATCCGTAAAAAGAATACAAATTACCCGAATTAGTATTATTTGCAATAAGCCTTCTAACCAGACCTTTGTATTATTAATTTAAGATATGAAAAAATGAACAAAACAATTTTAATTACAGGTGCAAGCAGTGGTATTGGAAAAGAAACTGCAAAATTATTTCAGGCAAAAGGATGGAATGTTATCGCAACGATGCGTACTCCGGAAAACGAAACAGAATTAACAAAATTAGAAAATGTATTAGTTACCAAACTAGATGTTTTGGATGTTGCATCTATCGAAAAAGCGGTAAAAGAAGGTATCGCAAAATTTGGAAAAATAGATGTATTATTAAACAATGCAGGGTATGGCGCTTATGGTACTTTAGAATCATTTTCGAGAGAGAAAATTATTCGTCAGTTTGATACCAATGTAATCGGACTTTTGGATGTTACTAAAACAATATTGCCCCACTTTCGTGGAAATAAAAGCGGTACAATCATAAACATTTCGTCGATTGGCGGAAAAATGACCTTCCCTTTAGGCTCTTTGTATCACGGAACTAAATTTGCTGTTGAAGGTATTTCGGAATCCTTGGTTTATGAGATGGAACAATTTGGAGGAAAAGTAAAAATCGTTGAGCCAAGCGCTATTGCAACTGATTTTGCGGGACGTTCGTTTGATTATAACAATGACGAAACTCTTGTTGAGTATCAAAATTTAGTTGGGAAAGTTATGGCAGCTTTACCTGCATTATTTGACACCGCTTCGCCGGCAAGTGTCGTTGCCAATGTAATTTATGAAGCAGCAACAGATGGTACAAATAAACTGAGATATTCTGCAGGAGAAGACGCAAAAGCAATTATTGAAAACCGCAAACAATTGGACGATGAAACATTTATTGACGGAATGAAAACACAATTCGGATTATAATTCAATACTTTGTGATTAAATTAAAACGATGAGAATCATTACGTTGATTCTGATTCTCATCGTTTTATTAAAATGGATATATTTACAGGAACAATTAATTTTATGAGCGCATTTATACATTTACAAACGATCTCAGATTTGTTTAAGTTTTTTGAACTTGAACATTCAATTCAGCATCCATTGATTGCGGTGATCGATTTTAGTCAGGTAAATGAACATATTAACGAAGACACTAAAATTTCTTTGGATTTTTACGCTTTGATATTCAAAAACTACAATAGAAACAACATCAAATACGGACGAAAAATTGTCGATTTTCAAGACGGAAGTTTAATTTGTCTGGCTCCAAACCAAGTGGTTGAAATGGATAATGATATCGAAGTTTCGCCTGCGATGGAAGGTTGGGGCGTGTTTTTTCATCCGGATTTAATCAGGGCAACTTCCTTAAACGATAAATTAAAAGAGTATAGTTTTTTCTCTTATGAAATAAAAGAAGCGCTTCATTTATCCGAAAAAGAAAAACAAATTCTCTACGATTGTATTCTTAAGATCGAAGGAGAATTAAAAGAAAACATCGACATACACAGTCAGGATATTATTGTTTCGACCATTGAATTATTTTTAAATTATTGTTCCCGTTTTTACGGAAGACAATTTATTACCCGAAAAAACTCTAATAACTCGGTAGTAATTCAGATAGAAAAAATTCTGAATGAGTATTTTAATGAAAAGAATATTAAAGAAAAAGGACTGCCAACAGTAAAATATTTGGCTGAACAAGTATTTCTTTCATCAGGATATTTAAGTGATTTACTCAAAAAGGAAACCGGCAAAAATGCTCAGGACCACATCCATTTTTATTTAATAGAAGAAGCCAAAAATATTTTAATGAACACAGACAAATCTGTTGGAGAAATAGCGTATTCACTAGGATTTGAATATCCACAATACTTTAATAAACTTTTCAAGCAGAAGACGGGAAAAACTCCTGTAGAATTTAGAAATTTGAATTGATACATAAACCACACTTTTTTGAGATAACAGAAAGATTTAAAAGCATTTTTTTTAGAATTCTAAGGTATAATATGTTTTAAATCAATTTAGTTTAGAAGATTTCGTTTTTATAGAAAGCCTAATTGTTTTGCTTTGTTTAATAATTCGATATCTCCTCCTTTTTCTAATAATAAATGGCTCTTTATATAAGCTTTTCGTTTTTCTATGGAGCTCAATGATAGTGGTATATGGTTTGGAATATCAACCATTTTAACACCTTGAGAAAGTAAAATTAAAATCTGGCTGTCGTATTCGCCCCAATATAAATTTTTTTGAATCAATTTCTTTTGAGATTTTATTATTTCATCGCTATATACAATTCCATCTGATAGGATTTTTTTGCAGATAGCAGGAAATGATTCGAAATTAATTTCACTTTTAGAAACAAACCCATCAGGTTGTATTTCTTTAATAATTCGATTTACGATAAAAGCTTCGGTATGCATAGTTAAAAGTAAAATTTTGCATGATGGATGGTTTTTTCGAACTAAAAGAGCCAAGTCAATACCACTAGAGATATTTTGTTCAGGAAAAGGTGGTAAATTAACGTCAAGTATTGCAAAATCAATTTTTTGATCTTGTTTTTTAAGTAATATTGTTTCTTTATAGGCAGTTTCACAATTATAACTTTTGATAAAAAACGGTTCAATGATATTGAAATACTCGTCCGATAGCAAGTTGACATAACTATCTACTGTCATTGGATGATCGTCAACAATCAGAATATTATATGCCATTTAGAAAAAATTTATGTAAAAGTAATTAATGCTCTTTAGAAATTTTTGAAAAGAAAGGTTTTCTAAACATTTTTTTTGATTTAAAAGGAATTCATTCAAATTTTAATAAAGTAATATTATTTGCTCTTTCTGTGATCCATATTATTACAGAAGTGTTAATATTCTGCTTTAATTTATATATTTGAATCAAACTAACGAGTAGCAATTTTGAAATTTAGATTTAAATTTTTTCTTCCGATAATTTTTTCACTTATGATAATTTCTTTCGTATTATGGAGGAAAAAACAAGCTGTAAGTAAAACCACGGATGTTATTCGTTTTGATCAAGAGCACTTTAATAAAATTCCGGGTTCTCAAAAGGAAAAATACTTAGATTCAATTGTAATTATACTTAAGAATCAAAAAAATGATTCTATTGTTAGGGAACTGTACTTAAAAACGGGGGAAGAATATTATTATTTGAATAATATAGTAAAGTCGTATTCGTCTAGTTTAATTGCTTTGCGATTATCTAATCAAGAAAAGGATAGTTCCAGAATTGCCAAATCCTTTTATTATATTGGAGATTGTTATGAAGTCTCACAAAAGGACAGTGCATATTACTATTATCTGCAAGCTCAAAAGATTTACACACAACTTCAGGATTATAAAAAATTGGGACGTATACATTTTAACAAGGCTTACATTTTGTTTTATGATGGCAGGTTTGTAGAGTGCGAAGTAGAGCTGACAAAAGCTTTGAAATATTTAAAAGATTCTAACAATACAAAGCTTTTGTACACAGTCAATAATTTGATGGGTAATTGTTTAGAGAAACTTTTTATGTATGATCAGGCGTTAAAATATCATCAATTGGGATTGAGGAATTTGCAAGTTTTAAAGAATGAAAATATGGACACAGATGAAGTTAATAATTATAATGCATCGTCTGTAATAAATATTTGTAACTTATATGACATTAAAGGCGATTATTCACATTCAATTAAAGAATTAAGTAAGTTGCTAACAAAAGATTTAAGGCGTAAATGGCCATATGTATATGCCAGTGTTCTATCAAATTTAGCTTATTCTAAAATGAAGAATAAAGAATATAAAAATGTGGAATCCATGTATTTTGAATCTTTAAAAATCATAGATAGCCTTGGCGTCCGTAGTAGTGTTGCTTATAAAAAATTTCATTTAGGAGAGCTTTATTTAGCTCAAAAAGACACTTTAAAAGCTGTGAAAATTTTAAAAGAAGGTTATAAGATTGGAGTTGAAACAAGAAGCATAACCGAAATTTTAAGTATTCTAAAGTTACTTTCGAAAATTGATAATAAAAGGAAATTGTTTTTTGCAAATCAATACATAGAAATCAGCGATAGCATTAATAGCCTGCAAAGCAGAACTAGTAATAAATATGCGAGAATAGAATATGAAACAACAAATGTAGAGAATGAGAATAAAGTTTTAACCAAGAAGAACTTTTATATTTTAATTTTTTCTTTTGGTCTCTTTTTGATTTTGTCTGCAATTTTTGTTTTCAATTATTTAAAATATAAAAATAAAGAGTTAAAGTTTGTAAAACAACAGCAAAGTGACAGCGATGAAATTTATCAATTGTTAAGTGAACAACAGGAAAAAATAAACAATGCCAAAGAGGAAGAGAAGAATAAAATAGCTAAAGAATTACATGATGGCATTATGAACAGGGTTTATGGAGTAAGAATGAATCTTGGTTTTTTTAATTCTAAAGTAGACGAGAAAACAATTGAAAAAAGAAAAGAGTATATTTTTGAATTAGAAAATATTGAAAATGAAATAAGATCAATTTCTCATGATTTAAGTCGGGATTCGTTTTTAGAAAATAGTGATTTTAATACTTTAATATCAGATTTAATCAAAGATCAAAAAGAGTTAAGTGCTACAGTATTTAATTATATTATTGATAAAGAATTTGATTGGGAAAGTATTGCCAATATTTATAAAATAAATTTTTACCGTATAATTCAGGAAGCGCTTTTAAATATTCATAAGTATTCTGATGCTGAAAAAGTTGATGTGAAAATTCAATTAATTGATAATCATATTTTAAAATTATCGATTATTGACGATGGTATTGGGTTCGATGTTCAGTCAACAAAAAAAGGAATTGGTCTTCGTAATATTAAAGAAAGAGCAAACTCCCTAAATGGTAATTTTGAAATAAAATCCAAGATTGGTGAGGGAACAGAAATTACAGTGACATTTACTATTTAAAAATTAACTAAATAGTTTTTTTCTTTTTCTTTCTTCCTAACCAAATTATAAGTCCAGTAATTGGCAATGTTGCGGCAAAAATAGTAACCAAAAATGCGATTATTTTGGTAGGCAAACCATAAATACTTCCGGTGTGAATAGGATAGTTTAAGCGTCTTATTTTGTCTCCGGTTGAAAATTTATCATAAGGTCTTGCTTCAATTTCTTTGGTGGTGTATTTATCAAAATAAGCCGCACTGGATTGATTTGGAATCGTTATTTCTGAATATTCTTTTAATACCAAAATGCTGTTGATTGTATCAGCCGGCATTCTAATTTGAATGTTTCCGGTGTACGGAAAAATGCTGTCGGCCTTATTGTAAATGTTTTGGTAAAAGGCAGTATTGTTGAGTTTTGGATCTATTTTGGTTGGGTTTTCTACTTTAGCCGAAGGTTTTTTGGTTGTGCCTTCAGTCAAAAAGTAAACACCATTTTGAAACCAGGTAAAAGCAAAAGATAATCCGCTTAGCGAAATAATCAATAAAACTAAAAAGCTGTAGAAACCAAAAGTAGAGTGGAAGTCCCAATTAACCCTTTTGAAAGAACCGCTCCATTTTACGGTTAATCTTTGTTTTAGGTTTTTTATTTTTTTTGGCCACCATAAAATAAGACCTGAAATCAGCATAAAAGCAAAAATCAGACAAGAAGTTCCCATAATAATTTCGCCCGATTCTCCCAATAACAATTGTCTGTGTATGGATAAAACCACAACAAAAAACCTGCTTTCTTGTGGAGTTGTTGCCAGAATTTTTCCTGTATAAGGATCAATAGAAAAAAATTGTGCTTTTTTATCTGAATCCTTTCCCAAAATCTGCATGGTGCGCGAAGGATCATTATAGGTATAAATTCGGGTGATTTTTTTTATAGCATATTGTTTCTGAAGTATGTCTGTGCAGTAATCTATAGTCTTTTTTGTTTTGCCAATTGTGGTAACATTATAATATTCGGGATTTATAGCCTTGTCAATTTCTTTTTCAAAAACCAAAATACTGCCCGTTAATGCAGCGATAAAAACAATTAATCCGGAACCAAGTCCAAACCATAAATGCAATAGGCCAATATTTTTCTTAAATCCTTTCTTCATATATGCTGTTTTCCAGTATCAGTCAATCTGATTGCGTTATAATCGAATTGGTCGTTAATTCGAAAATTCTGCCACAAATTTATACTTATTTAGACTTAATATAGACTATCTTTCGGAAAAAATATTCTTTTTTTAATTTTAAGTGAAATTTTCAGAGTTTTAGTATAAAATAAAAAAGTGGAAGACCTTAAAAAGGTAATTTACCTGTTAAATTCATTGATATTACTGGTATTCGCAACTATTCAGAAGAATTGAGGATTACTTTATTGACACCTATAAAATTGATAAAACCATTTTTGTTCAGTGTAAAGAAGTGTATAGGAAAGACAATTCTATCGAATAAAATAGAATTAATACTTGTTAAACAACTATTAATTTCTATTTTTGCACTGTTTTTATTGATTCTAAATAAAAACAAAATACTAACCAAAATCCAAAATCAATGAAATATCTTAGTTTAAGAACGTCAAAGTTTTTACTTATTATGAATCTTTTATTTTCGGTCTTTTCGTCTTTTGCACAACAAAACCACGGAAAAATAAAAGGACAAATCACAACTTCTGATGGCAAACCGGCATCAGATGTCAATATAACACTTAAAGATTCAAAATACGGTACCACTACCAACGAAGATGGTAATTTTGAAATTAACAGAGTAAGAGAGAATAGATACACATTACAAATTTCTCTTGCAGGTTATGAAACTTCAGAAAAAGAAGTTATGGTTAAAAACAATAAAATAGAGATCATAAATGTACAATTAAGAGTTTCGAATAAAGAGTTGCAGGAGGTTGTGATTACTAATAAAAAAAGTCTTCTTTCTAAAAAAACGCAATATGTTGCGAGAATGCCACTTAAAAACATAGAAAATCCTCAGGTTTATAATGTTATACACAAAGAACTTATACAGGAACAAATTGTAACTGATGTTGCGGGAGCCATAAGAAATGCACCCGGAGTTGTGCCGCTTAATTATCCGTCAGGTGGATTTGCGGTTATTTTTAGAGGTTTTACGGTAGGGATTAATTCTCGAAACGGAATGGAAACGCTGTCCGGAAGATCGACTGTTGGGATTGCCAATGTTGAGCGAATTGAGGTATTAAAAGGACCTTCGGGAACTTTATTTGGTTCTTCTGCTTCTTCTTTTGGAGGGGTTGTTAATTTGGTTACTAAAAAACCTTTTGAAGCATCAGCGACTGAGGTTTCTTATACAACAGGAAGTTTTGGTTTGAACCGACTTACGGTTGATATAAATACTCCTTTGACCAAAGATAAAAATGTACTTTTCAGACTTAATGCGGCTGTTAATAACGAGAAAAGTTTCTTGGATTATGGGTTTAATAAAACGGTTTCTTTTACGCCAAGTATTACTTTTAAAGCAAGTGAAAAACTTACTTTCAATATTGATGCTGAGTTGTTTAAGGTGAATAATACCAAACCATTATTCCCAACGATTACCGCTGCATCAGGAATTACTAATGCTGCAGATATAAAATTAGATTACAGAAAGTCATTGGTTTATGATGATGCCGATGCAAAATCTTCTTCATCAAAAGCATTTGTTCAGGCTGAATATCAAATATCCGATCGTTGGAAATCGACCACTCTGTTTTCTTATGTAAATGAAGATTTAGATTATAGTTATCAGGTTTTGCCAACGTGGACTTCGCCAACTACGGCTACGATTCGTGCGACGCTTTTTGGACCTATTTCGAGTAATTATACCAATGTTCAGGAAAATATTAATGGTGAATTTACGACAGGAATTTTAAAACATAAAATATTGGTTGGCGCCAATTACAGGTATTATACGGATACTTTTTCGTCTACGCCAACCCAAGCAGCTCCTTTTAGAACAATTGACGTTGCAACGAATTTTGCTCCGATTAGAAGAAGCGAAATTGATAAAGTATTGTTGGCTCCGGTTATCAGAGCGGGAAGAGACGAATATACTTTTAGCGGATATGCGTCTTATGTGTTGGGTGTTGCAGACAGATTATATGCAATGGCAAGTTTACGTTTGGATAATTTTGATCGAAAAGAAAGCGGAACTGTGCCAGGTTACAGCCAAAACTCTTTGTCTCCAAAATTAGGAATTGTATATCAGGTTGTGAAAGATCAGGTTTCTGTTTTTGGAAATTACATGAATGGATTTCAGAATTTAGCTCCTGTTACACAACCTTCAGGAGAACAATTGATATTAGATCCGCTTTATGCCAATCAATATGAAGCAGGTATCAAAACGGAATTGTTTAATAAAAAATTAAGTGCTACGGTTAGTTATTATAAAATTACGAATGATAACGCTGTAATAAGACAAGCAGATTTAGTGTATCAACAAGATGGTAAACAGGTAAGTAAAGGTGTTGAATTTGAATTTTTGGCAAATCCTCTTCCTGGTTTAGACATCACAGCAGGTTATGCTTATAATGATAATCGTATCGTAAAAACAAATGCGGCAAACAAAGCTATCGAAGGCAATAAAGCACAAGATGCGCCTGAAGATGTGGTAAACTTTTGGGCTTCATATAAATTTCAAACTGTTCTAAAAGGTCTTGGTATTGGTGTTGGAGCAAATTATGTAGACAAAAGTTATATGTCGACAGCGAATACTTTTTATATTCCGTCATACACTATTTACAATCAGACTTTATTCTATGAGCAATCCAACTGGAGAGTGGGAGTTAAAATCAATAACTTAAGCAATAAAAAATATTGGAGTTCATGGGGAGCGCCACAGGCTCCGGCGAATTTCTTAGTAAATTTGACTTTAAAATTCTAAAAATTTACTTTAGTTAAAACTAAAAAATCACCTCTATGTTTTTGATAGAGGTGATTTTTTTGGATATTCATAATAGTTATTTATTACACTAGAATCTCTGACTCTAAAGATTCCCTAAGCAACGGATAATTTACTTTTCCGTTTGGCGTAAGTGGGACATCTTCAATAGGCATTACTTTTAAAGAATTGGCATGAAGATTCAGCTTTGCTTTTAAGACTTTCAGAATTAACTCTTTGTTCAAATTCTTGTCCGTGTACATAACCGCCAAATGTTTATCGTTTATTCCTAAACAAATAAATGTTTGTCCGCCCAGAGAGTCTTTTAGAAGCAATTCTGTTTCGTCAAGATTAAGTCGTACACCAAATAATTTTACAATTCGTTTTATTCTGCCTACAATATAATAGTAACCTTCGTCGTCTTTTCGGGCTTTGTCTCCGGTATGCAATTTTTCCTGTTGTTCAAAAAACTGAAGATCGCCTCTAACATTAGCATATCCGCCAAAAACATTTGGACCACTGTAAATAAGTTCTTCGGTTTCATTATCAATTTCGAAACTTCCGTTTTTGACAGGTTTTCCAATCGAAGTTCCTTTTCTTATTAGATCTTTTGGCGGTAAATAAGCCATTCTTCCGCAAGCTTCGGTTTGACCGTATTGTGCAAAGAATTGTTTTCCGAATTTCTCACTGAAATCTGCAATAGCTTCAATCAATTTGTGGTTTAACATTCCGCCGGTATGCGTAAGATATCTTAGCGAAGGATGATCTTTTTTGAAAAACCCGATGCTGTATAACATCTCATAAAAATAAGGAACTCCGCCTAAAGTAGAATATCCATATTTCATGAAATCGGCCCAAAACTCTTTCTGAAAAGCATCTTTATCCGTACAAACAATCTGATTGGCTTTGATGCAATTTGTGGTGAAAATTGATAAGCCGTAAACAAAATTTATTGGCACATTTAAAGGCACAACATCATCTGTTCGAATTGGCATATATTCCATAATTGACTTCGCATTCTGAACCAGGTTTTCATCTGAAAGCCTCACAAATTTTGGTGAACCCGTTGTTCCGGAAGTACTCAGCAGAAGCTTGATTTTGGCATGTATCGGATAAATTAAATTGACATTTCGTTTAAATAATACTATCGTTTCTGAAGCATTCACAGCAGTGTAACCTTCAATTTCAGAACGGGTAGGATCGAAGATATAGTAGGGAGTATATTTTTGTTCTAAGTTCTCCTTAAAATCCTCCAATAATCCCATTCCTAATAAGGCAACAGTATATCTGCTTTGATAAAAATTCAGTAATGTTTCGATTGCCGGCAACTGATTATCGTTGTAGATAAAAACGACAGAACGAAGATTTTCAATTTCCAGAGATTGATGCATTTCTGCAATAGATTTTGAAAGTCCTGTGCTGGAATCTGTAAAAGTCAGTTTTTCGTTTTTCCTGATTAAATCATATAGTTCCATAAGTTTTGGTCTATTTTAATCTGTTGAATGTAATTTGTAAAAGATGATTTAACACATAGTAACTAAATTAAGTTAGTTTTTTTTAAACGCAATCTTGTCAGGCTGAGCGGAGTCGAAGCCCACGTGAGTAACTCGACAAATAAAATTTTACCGCAAAGTTCGCAAAGGATTACGCAAAGTTCACAAAGTTTTATGAATTGCGCTTTGCTTTGAGATCGCAAAGGGATTTTGTAAAAGCTTAACTTAATTTAGTTACCATGTGTTAAATAAAATCACATCAAACAGGTTATTTAATTAATTTCGAATCCGTATTTTTTAAGGATATCTTTAATTTTGGTTACACTTCCCATCTCCAGAATATCTTCCATTTCGATGGAAATATTATAAGTGCTTTCCAGTTCTTCTACCAAAACTAGATGGCTCATAGAATCCCATTCGGCAATAGCCTGATATTCTAATTCGTCGTTTACTGCTTCAACAGGAATTTCAAAAGCTCTTGCAAATACTCCGTGTAATTGTTCTATTGTACTCATTTTTCTATTATTTAAATTAAATTGATATTCTATTTTGTGTTGATTTTTTCACGCAGATTTTACAGATTATAGCAGATTATAACAGATTATAACAGATTATAACAGATTATAACAGATTTTTTTTGAGCTAATAATCTGCGCACATCTGCTTAAATCCTTTTTAAATCTGCGTGAAACAAAAATCTTTGAATTCTGACTTTTTTATTTTTTTAAACTTTAGTATGTTTCCATTTTCCTTTTCGGAAGATCACAATACAGGCAACCGCCAATATAATTTCTGAAACCAGAATGGCAGTAAAAACACCATTTGAACCTAAATCAAAGGAAATTCCCAAAGTATAGGCAAGCGGAATCTGAACCATGTAAAACATCAGAATATAAAGCCAGGTTACGACTTTGACTTCGCCTGCAGCATTAAGCGCCCTCGAAATAACCATGGTATATCCCAAAAGTATGTACGCCATAGAAATAAGATGGATATACATCGTACTAAAGGAAATCACTTCTGGAATATCGGTGAAGATTTTGATTACAGGAACAGCAAGGAAAATCCAGCTAATTCCAATCAAAACCAGAAATCCCATGTTTAACATTCCGGCTCTCCAAACCGATTTTTCGGCTCTTTCGGGTTGTTTTGCTCCAAGATTTTGTCCTGTTAATATTCCTGCTGCGTTCCCAAGACCCCAAGCGGGCATTGTGGCAATAGATGTTACTCTTTGTGCCAAAATATATCCTGCAAGTGCGCTTTCGCCAAAATGAGACATTATCTTGATCATAAATACCCAACTTGAAGCGGGAATAATAAACTGAACCGTTCCGCCAAAAGCCAGTTTTACAACTCTTTTGAAAATGGCAAGATTGAAAACCAATTGTGCCAATCCTATTTTCATAACCGTTTTGCCTCTTATAAGATACCAAGCCTGATAAAGTACTCCAATAACTCTGGCAATTAAGGTTGCTAATCCAACTCCTAGTAATCCGTAAGCAGGAATTGGTCCCCAGCCAAAAATAAGTATGGGACATAACGCAATGTTTATCGCGTTCGAAACCCAAAGTATTCTCATTGCCGTTGAAGCATCTCCGACACCACGAAATATTCCGTTGATGACGATACGCAGAATTAAAAATCCGCTTGACGCAAACATAACGATTCCGTAAGGCGTTCCTTCCTGAACCATAGCGTCAGAAAGTCCCATGGCACTCATAATATCGGTTGTCCAGATCGTACAAACTACACTAATAAGTACCGCAACGGGCATTGTTACATAAATTACCTGCATTGCAGTTTGTCCGGCGGCTTTGAATTTTTTCTCGCCAATTCTTCTCGAAATCATAGCTGATGCTGCAATTCCAAGTCCTATTGAAACCGAATAACAAAAGGTGATAAAAGTGGTTGTTGCTCCAGCGATCGAAATGGCACTTGTACCTAATCGACTCACAAAGAAAAGATTGGAACATACAAATAAAGATTCCATTAAGAGTTCTGCAACCATTGGTACTGACAACAAAATAATGGTTTTGTTGATACTTCCCGAAGTAAAATTCCTTTCGCTTCCGGCAAGTGAACGCCTTAAAAGACCAAAGAAAGAGCGTGTTTTTAGAATTGCTTCTTTCATTAGTTTTCTTTCTCTGTTAATAATTCTTCAGTAATCAATTGATGCAACGGGTTCGGAATAAAACCGCTTTTTTTCATGTGCGGAAAACCAGCCGTTTCTTCATATCCATTGTATAAACGTCGGCTATTGAAAATAAGACGTTTAAATTCAGGAATAAACATATTGTATTTGTTAAATATCTCCTGAAGTTCAGGATGTTCTGACTGGTATTCTGTGATAATTTCGTAAACACAATTCCAAAAATCGGTTTCAGAATAGTTTGCGGTAGTAATCATAACATCACTCAGGTATCTGAAAAACGCATCAAAAATGGCGATCAATATCGTTAACGGAGCATTTTCAGGATTTGGAGAAGCTACAAACATGTTTTCAATAAATTCCTGTGGCAGCTTTTTCTTTGCTTCTTCATTAATTAAAATATCTCCCACAAAGTCCTGCAAAGCAATACGTGTTGGAACATAATCTTTTAGAATAAGAATCACATTTTGCCCGTGCGGATCTATTGATAAAGAATGTTGGTAATAGATTTGAAGCACTGGTTTAAGATACGCTGTCATATAAGCTTTTAACCATTGTTCTGTCGAAAGTCCTGATTTTTCGATAAGTTCTTCGACCAGACTTTTACCGCTATTGTCAACATATAATAATGCTGCCATTGTCATTAATTTTTCTCCTTCTTTTAAAGAATTCACTGGACTTTCGCGCCATAAAGCACCCAGATATTCATTGTACTGATAAGGTGTGTTTACAATTTTACTATAACTTGGATGTGTATAAGTTACCGAAACCATTTCGCCCAAAAGCAGAACGCCCATTTTTTGCAAGTGCTCGTCTTTTTTCAGAATATCTTTTATATATGCCGTAAGACGTGGCGCAATAGACAATTGTTTTGCCGACAAACCTCTGACATGGCTTGTATTTAAGATAGACATTGAGGTTTTTACATAATGTTTATGTGGCGCACTTTCGTTAAAAAATGTACGGATACTTTGTTGCGGACTGTAAATATCTTCTGTTAATTCTAACGGAATAAGATGTTTAGAAGCAATGTCATTAGAAAACTGCATCACAAGTTTATTCTGCCATTGCCATAAATGAACCGGAATAAAAACATAATCTTCAGGATTTACTTCTAACTCTATTAATTTGTTTCTAAAAACATCCAGTTTTTGCTTCCCGATTTCATATTCATAGAAAGACTGATCCGTCATATCAGTTTGCAAATGTAAAGTTGCTCTGTTTTTATGAGCAGCAAGCCAGATCAAACGTGTTTTTTGATCCGATTCTGGAGTGTGATTTTTATAATCTTCAGAGTCAAAACCAATTCGGCCTTTGTTGACAATTACCCACGGATGACCGTCCAGGCTGTGTTCGATAGTTTGAAAATCGGCATCGGCTAATTTTCCGGCAGGCAAACGACGGTTCGAATGAATATAGGCATCAGCATATAAAGTGTGCAGCAATTCCTCGATATAATGGGCAAGTGTAAAAGAATTGATGCCAAAAGTTTCCTGAAGTTCGATAAAGAAATTAGGCACATCAACATGGTCTAGTTTTACGTCATATTCTATTTTGGAAATGCTGTTTTTGACGATATGCCAATAATTTAGAAATCGTTGATATGCCGAAAAGCTATAGTAAATACTTTCAGTATCGGTTTTTAAAATAAAGTGGGTAAGACCATCTTCGTCTTTACCTGTTATTTCTGGTTTTGCGACATCTTCGCGCATTAATTCTGAAATACTTTTGGCCAGTAAGTTTCGATTTACCTGATTCCAAACAGCAGCGTTAAGGTGCTGGGCATCTTTGAAGGTGTTTTCTGGGGTTATCATTCTGATTATTTTTTATAATTGTTTAATGATTCGTTTAAATTTTGGGTGTCATTAATTTTAACATATAGAGAAATAGTTTTAGTCATTAAGTTAAGGGGAAATCTATAGAATTACTTAACCGTTTAATCAGGAAAGTAATTAGAAAAATCTGTTTTTATCAGCGTTTTCGCTTTAGCGAATCAGTAAAATCAGCGTCTAATTTTGACGCGGATAAAACAGATTTACTTCGTAAAAACGCAGATAAAAACGGATT
>Ga0163161_10000579_pt1 | contig 29485 bp, 21 predicted proteins | sample S45metaG_FD_129847 | JGI IMG/M metagenome (GOLD analysis project Ga0163161, IMG submission 129847) | Switchgrass rhizosphere microbial communities from Kellogg Biological Station, Michigan, USA - S4-5 metaG | ecosystem: Host-associated > Plants > Roots > Rhizosphere > Soil | place: USA... | reverse complement strand
TCGATGCTGGCGTCGTTGTTGTTGCCGTTTTGCGAAATCTGCGCGCGGTTGTGGCTGCCGTTCTGAGTGATCGAGGCGGCGTTGCCGGAACCGTTCTGGTTGATCAGCGCCATCAGGTCGCTGCCCTGTTGCAGGATGTACGCTTCCTGATTGCTGCCCGACTGCACGATCTGCCCGAGCAGCGACTGACCGTTCTGTTGCAGCAGGGCGACGTTGGCCTGGCCGAGCTGGTCGATCAGGGCTTGCTGACCCACCGGTGGGGGCAGTTCGCCGAGGTCGCTGCTGGTCGCAACCAGGTCGTCGTTTTCCATCAGGTCGTCGGCGCGCACGCCTGCACTGCTGCACAGCAGGAGCAGGCAAAGCAGGGCGGCGGTCGACGTGTTCATGGTGAAAATCCTGTGTGGCGTTATCCGGTTGCGAAGCACGCCCCAGCCACCCGCAAGTGGCTGGGGCGCAGGCCTAGAGCGTGGTCACCGAGACCGTGCGCACGGTGCCCTGGGACGAGCGGATCGTCGCGGTCGGGTTGGCCGATGGCACCACGAGCGTGTTGTTCAGCGTCAGCCGCCAGCGTCCGGTCAACGGCACCGTGGTGGTGCCAAGGGTGACCAGCCCGGAAGGGGTGGTGACCTGCACGGTGATGGTGTTGCCGGTGGTCACTGACGAGGTGCCGGTGAAGTCCCAGTTGAAGCGCCCGCCAGAGCGTGCCTGCACCGTTGACGCGGTGACGGCGAACGTTTCCGCTGCTGGCCGTGGCGACACTTGCACCGTGACTGTGGCCGGCGTCGACAGGGCACCGAAGGCGTCCCGGGCGATGTAGGTGAAGGTCGTGGTGAACGCCGTGGTCACGGTGGCCGGTGGGGTGTAGGTGATCACCGTGCCGTTGCTGCTGACCGTGCCTCGGCCGGCGGCCGGTTGGGTCAGGCTGTTGACGGCCAGTGGCACGTTACCTTCCGGATCGGTGTCGTTGGCCAGCACGTTGATCGGGATTGCCACACCGAGCGTGGCGACAGCGTCCGCGACGGCGGTCGGTGCCTGGTTCGGTGCGACGGTGATGGTTACGGTGGCTGGATTGGCCGAGGCCAGGCCTTTGGCGTCCTGCGCTTTGTAGGTGAAGGTGGTGGTCAGTGGCGCGTTGACTACCGCTGGCGGCGTGTAGACCACCGATGTGGTGCCATTGAGCGCGACAGTGCCTTGGCCGGCGGCCGGTTGAGTCAACGCGGTGATGCCCAGCGGATTGTCACCATCAGGATCGCTGTCGTTGGTCAACAGACTGAGGGTGATCGGCACGCCGAAGCTGGTGCTGCCGCTGTCGGCGTTGGTGATTGGCGCTTGGTTTTCACCGGTGTCTGGCGCGCTGCCGACCACGACGACCGCTTCGGTGTCACCACCGCCAGCGGCAGATTTCACTGTCACGGTGGCCGGTGGCTGGGTCAGGTCGGCGACGTTGATGCGCTGCAGGGTGCCGGTTTTCGACAGACGCCCGTAGCCCTGGGCAACCATGTCGGGGATCGCCACTTCATCGCTTGAGGTGGCTTCGATCAGCAGGCTGTGGTTGGCCCAGTTGTAGCGCGCGGTCTGCACTTTCACCACGTCGGTGAGCTTGGCCGACACGGCCGTCGGACGCGTGGTGCCGGCGGGGTTGGTGGCGGTCACGACGACTACCGGAGGTACCGCGCCAGTGCCCAAGCGGTGGCCGAAGAACAGACCATTGTTGTCGCCCAACAGACTGGTCTGGCACGGCGTCTGCGGTGGGCCAGGCAGCAGCGCCACGGTTTCACGGAAGCACAGGGTCGAGCTGTTACTGGCCTTGGCAAACACTTCGGCACGCACGCCAGCGGCGGTGCGGCGATAGGTGGCGCGGTCGATTTCAACCTGGGTCTGCTGACGGTTGTCGAGCACTTTGCCGGACAGGCTGAACACGTTCGACTGGATCGTTCCGGCCGGCCCGGTGATGCGCAGGAAGTTGGTGTTGAACGGGCTGCCGGTCACCGCTTCGTTGAGGTTCGGGTCACCGACGAAAGTTTCCGTGGCGCCGGTGTCCGGGTTCACTTCGGTGTAAGGGCCGTTGACGCTGCGCAGAAACGGTCCGATGGCGCCATTGACGGCACCGGTGAAATTGCCCGGTGCGCCGATGCCGATGTCGCGGGTGATGTTGATCGCGCGGCGTCCGGGTGCGGTGACATTGACCGTCTCGACGCCATACGGGTGCGTGATGGTGTAGGTGCCGGCAACGGGTACGTTTACCCGGATGCGAATCCGCGCAAAGCTTTGCTGATCACCGTCCGCCGGATTTTCCGAGGCGAATGCCGCTTCGATCCCGGCGACATAAGCGTCCACACCATAACCGGCAGCGTTGTCGGCAATCGTGGTTTCGGCCAGGAACCAGAAGGCTTCCGGCGGCCAGTTGTCTGGGAAAATCATCGGCTGGGCATCGTCGTAGATGCCTGGCTCGGCCAAGAGAATGCACATGTAGGCCGGCGGTGTGGTCGCGGCAACGCGCGAACTGGCGGCGCGCGACTGGCACAGTTCCATCGACAGCAGATTGTTGTCCTGATACCACATCGGGAATTTCCCGGTGGCGAAGGTGTAAGGGCCGGGGTCGACGGCGGCGAGTTGCGCATAGGCACTGCCGGTCAGCGAGAGAGCGAGCCCGAGCGCGTTGAGCGCAAAGCGTGGCCACTTGTTCATGATGCCTCCTGATGCGGATCTGGGCATGTGAGCGTTCATTGCACGATGACCACTTCTTCGGTATCGCTGCCGCCGTTGGACGACGTCACCCGAACCTTGGCCGGTGGGATCGGCGAGATCCCGGTGGCCAGGGTTTTCACCGCGCCGTCGCCACCGAGCGCGCCGATGGCGGCGCCGCTGCCGGAGGTGGCGGTGAGTACCGGCGGCGAGGTTTCGTCACTGGTCGAGGCGACCACGGTCAGTTGTCCGGAGCTCAGGCTGTATTGCGCGCTCTGGATTACCACCAGGTCGGTCAGGGTCATGGGCAGAGTGGTCGGCGTGCTGCTGGCGATGGCCAGGTGGTTGTCGGCGGTCACTTGCAAGGTGGTTGGCAAGGTCGGGTTGACCGAGGACTGCGCGTACCAGCTGCCGGTGCTGTTGGCTTCGGTCATGTTCAGCACCGGGGTGCTGCTGGTAACGGCGACGGTGCCCGGCGCTGGCGGCGCGAGGACGAACACATCCTGCTGGGCGACCGGCGCACTGGTTCCCGCAGTACGCGAGTAAGTGCTGCGCTGGGTGATCATTGGTGTAGGCCGGACCACCGTCGACAACTTGCCCGAAACGGCGAACACGTTCGTCCGCAGATCGAGGCCGTTAGGGCCTTCGATGCGTACGTAGTTAGTGTTGAACGGGCTGCCGGTGACTGCCTCGTTGAGGTTCGGGTCGCCGACGAATTGTTCGGCGGCACCGGTCAGCGGGTTGGTCTCGGTGTAGGGACCGTTGACGCTGCGCAGGAACGGTCCGATGTCACCCTTGAGCGCGCCGTCATAGGTTTTCGGCGTGCCGATACCAATGTCGCGAGTCATGTTGATCGCGCGCCGCCCGGGGGTGTCGATGTTGAACACGTCGACCCCATACGGGTGGGTGATGACATAGGTGCCGGCGGTCGGTACATCGACGCGAATACGGATACGGGCGAAGCTGACTTGATCGCCTTCAACCGGTTCCTCGGCAGCGAACGCGGCTTCGATGGCGCTGACGTAGCCCAAATCAATTCCCCGTGCGGCGTCGACGAGGGCCGTTTCGCCGGTGAACCAGAACGCTTCGTCGGGAAAGTTTGTCGGGAAGACAATCGGTTGCGCGTCATCGAACACGCCGGGGGTCGGCAGCAGCGAGCACATGTACGACGGCGCGCCGGGGGCGCTGGGTACTCGGGAGCTGAGCGCTTTGGACAGGCACAGATCCAGGGTGCGACCGTGTGAGTCCTGATACCAACTGGCGAAACCGCCGTTGGCCGGCGTGTACGGACCCGGATCAACAGCAAACAAAGCGGCCTGGGCGATGCCCTGGGCCAATGCGCTCACGACCAGGACAGTCGCGGTTTTGGACAGTAAAGGGTGCATGAGTTAATCCCTCTATCAAAGTACCTGCCCCTTGGGGATGGGTCAGTTGCACAGGGCCTGTACACCTTCCATGCCAAGGTGTAGTGGATGGGCGGGAGAGGGCCGGGGTAGAGGGCTTGACGCGCAGAAGGGTCAGGTTTTTGGCCAGCGGGAAAAGGGCGTCATTCCCCAGAATCGGGGACGGTGGGGATGCTCTTAGTGGCCCGTCGTACGCAGAACCCCTGTAGGAGCTGCCGCAGGCTGCGATCTTTTGATCTTGATTCACAAAAGCAGGATCAAAAGATCGCAGCCTCGTTGCACTCGACAGCTCCTACACAGATCTGAGGTGGGTTTGGGAGGTGTAGATCGGGTTGATATCCCCGCAACCGGGCAAACCCCCACCCGTGGGCTATAACCCTATAGGGATGTATCGGGAAGTCGCCGCCATGAACATGCAGTCGAAATCGCTTCCGGTCGAGGAGGGCAATCTGCGCTTGGGCTCGCGCAAGCAGTCGTTCAACCTGCTGCGCTGGTTTTCGCTGATCAGCATGGCGGTGATCGGTACCGTGGCCATCGCGCTTGGCGCGGTGTCGACGCGGTTCGTGATCGATGAAAGCGTGCAGCGCGATGCCTTGCTCACCGCCCAGTTCATACAGGCCATCGCTTCGGCCGAGGTACGTCACGTTTCCATTCCCAATATCCGCACGATGGGTGAATTGCTCGACCCGCGTCAGGACGCGAACTTTCCCGACGTCAGTCCGCAAGCCCGGGCCGATGCTCGGGGCGAGTTTCTCGATCACATCGAACACCTGCCAGACGTGATTCTCGCCAACATCTACGCGCCCGACCGCCAGGTGATCTGGTCAACCAATCCCGCGCTGATCGGTACCAACATTCATGCCGATGAAGACCTCGATCGCGCCTTTAACGAAAAAATCCCCGTTTCTGCCAGTTACCACGATGTCGACAAGGCCCGTGAAGAACAGAAATTCATCACGCCACCGGACTACATCTTCATCGAAAACTACATTCCGCTGTTTGACGCCGAGGGCAAGAACGTCACAGCAATGGTCGAAATCTACAAGGAGCCCAAGGATCTGATCGCACGCATGGAGCGCGGATTGGTTCTGATCTGGCTGGCGACTGCACTGGGTGGCGGGCTGATTTATCTGGGCCTGTACTGGATCGTACGGCGCGCGGCGATTCTGCTCGCGGCCCAGCAAAAACAACTGATCGCCAACGAAACCTTTGTCGCCCTGGGCGAGATGTCTTCCGCCGTGGCGCACAGTTTGCGCAATCCGCTGGCGACCATTCGTTCCAGCGCTGAACTGGCGCTGGAGTTCGACGCCGGCCCGGCGCAGAAGAACATCAACGACATCATCGGCCAGGTCGATCGCATGTCGAAGTGGGTGCGCGAGCTGCTGCAGTCACTGCGCCCGCTCAACGATGATCCGGAACCGGTGAATCTGGTGGCAGCGCTGCACGAAAGCCTTGTCGCGTTTGAACAGCAGATCGCCAGAGCCGGCGTGCAGGTGGTGTTTCATCCGCAGCACACGCCCATGGTGCTCAGCCAACCGGTGCAACTGACACAGATCCTCAACAGCCTGCTGGCCAATGCGCTGGAGGCGATGGACAAGGGCGGCACGCTGACCGTCAGCCTGGAACCGAGCGAAGACCGTGACGTGTGCGTGGTGCTCAGCGACACGGGTAAAGGCATGAACGAAGAGCAACGGACCATGGCGTTCCGGCCGTTTTTCACCACCAAGTCTGGCGGCCTCGGAGTCGGTCTGGTGCTGGTCAAACGCATCATGGAGCGCTTCGGCGGTGGCGTGACCCTCGACAGCCGCGAAGGTGAGGGCACCACCGTTCGTCTGGCCTTTCAACTGGTCCCCTGATTCGTCCATTCCTGCCGAAGCCTGCGATCTATTGACTGATCGTTCCCACGCAGAGCGTGGGAACGATCAATCTCAAAGATCGCAGCCTTCGGCAGCTCCTACATGAGGTTTGCATTACCTCAAAAGATTTATGAACTTCCCCCATCACTGGGTGTCAAGCCCCGGTCACCGGGGAGTGGGGGAACCCACAGACTTTCCAAGTCCCTGTTACAACTAGAAATAATTTCTTGGCGCAGTAGTTGCAAAACACCATCACCCCTTCCTTGATGAGGCGGCTGGTGATGGACAGAGCAACGCGTGACCCAAGCAACACTTTCCTGCTGACGCCTCTGAGCGTCTTTCTGATGTTGACCCTCGGCAGCATGGCCGGCGTTCGCGCCAGTCCCATTGATGACGAGCGACAGCCAGAAGTCTCCGATCCCTCGGCGTACTACGACGAACCGGCCGACCGCGCCGGCGCGCTCAATAACATCCTGACCCTGCCTGAGGCCAACGAAGATTCCTTCGACTTGCCCGACGGCATCAAAGGCAGCCGCGACTCTACCCGCACGGAAAACATTCTGCCGCCGACGGTGCAGACGAGTTTCAACTACCCCACCAACGGCAAGCCGAGCCCGCTCTATGGCGCGCAACCGTTCACCCAGCAGTTGACCCTGTTCGAAGAGTTTGGCCCGGAAAAGCTCGACCCGACCACCCCGGCCGCGCCGTTGCCATTTCCGCCGGCCGCGATCGGCCCGGCACCGGCTCAGGACCCGAACAACGTCGCCCGCAGCGCGCCACCCGGCAGCGCCCTCGACGCGTTCCTGCGTCAACCGGGGCTGACGCCATTCCCCAGCCAGTTCGCCAATGTCGTCGACCGTAACCCGTGGCAGGCGCAGATCGAAGTGTTCCTCAACCGGCACATCGGCTCGTCCGCCGAAGGTCGGCCACCCGGAAAAGGCTGGGCGCACCAGCGCTGGAACGAGTTCTACCCGCAAGTCGCTTACAAAACCGTACAGACCGGCGCGCGCCTCAACGGTGGCCTGCGTGACAGCGTGCAAATGCACCATTACGCGGTGGGCGAATTCGGCCCCGGCGGTCTGTACCACAACGTCGCCGGTGTACCGCTGACCGACGGCACCTCGAAGGGCGTCGACCCGCGTTTCCACCCGGCGATGCCGGCGCAAAACCACAACTCGGTGTGGACCTTCGACGGCACGTTGCCGCCGAAACTGTTGATGGTGCGCTACGGCCAACCGGTGATGATGCGCCACTACAACGGCTTGCCGATCGATCCGTCGGCCAACCGTGGTTTTGGCCTGCACACCATCAGCACCCACGAGCACAACGGTCACGCGCCAGCGGAAAGCGACGGCTATGCCAACGCGTTCTTCTTCCCGGGGCAGTTCTACGACTATCGCTGGCCGATCCAGCTCGCCGGTTACGACAGCATCAACACCAAGGCTGAAGACCCGCGCGCAGCGTTCCCCTGCGCCCCCGGCGAAACCCTGTGGGTCAACGATCTCGCACCCGCGAAGAAAACCTGTGACAACGGCACCATCAAGATCCGCGGCGACTGGCGCGAGACCATGAGCACCCACTGGTTCCACGACCACATGCTCGATTTCACCGCGCAGAACGTCTACAAGGGCAACGCGGCGATGATGAACTACTACAGCGCGCTGGATCGCGGCAACGAGTCGGTGAACGACGGCGTCAACCTGCGTCTGCCCAGCGGCAGCGCTTTGCCGTGGGGCAACCGCGACTATGACGTCAATCTGGTGCTCGCCGACAAGGCCTGGGATCAACAAGGCCAATTGTGGTTCAACCCCTTCAACACCGATGGCTTCATCGGCGATCAGGTGCTGGTCAACTGGCAGTGGAAACCGACCCTTGACGTGCGTGCGCGCAGTTATCGCTTCCGCATTCTCAACGGCTCGGTGTCGCGCTACTTCAAACTGGCCTTGGTGCGGGAAATCAAAGGCAGTGGCGGCGAGTTTCAGGGGCCGAAAAACTCGGGTGTGACGTACAGCCGCGTGCCGTTCCACATGATCGCCAACGACGGCAACATCATGGAACACAGCGTGCCGTTCGACGGTTCGATGGACCTCGACGCCGATGGCGATAAACAGAACCACAACGCGATCCTGCCGACGCAAGGCATCGCCGAGCGCTTCGACATCATCGTCAATTTCTCGAAAAACGGTATCAAGCCCGGTGACAAGCTGTTCTTCCTCAACCTGCAGGCGCAGGACGACGGCAAAGGCCCGAAAGAAATGATTCCGCTGGCTGACGTACTTTCGGAGAAATACCTGCCAGTGATCAAGCAGACCAGCAATGGCCCGCAGTGGGACCGGGGAGATCCGGCGGTGGGCAAGGTCTTGCAGCTCAACGTCAAGGCCTACACCGGTCAGGATCTGGCGATGAACCCAGCGGCGTACGAGCCGGCCAAACCGGGCAAGGCTGAAGGGCTGGTGATGATCCCGCTGAAACTCCATCGCGACAACGCCGCCGATAAAGTCGTGCTGGCCAAGGCCCGCCACCGCACTTTCACCTTCGGCCGCTCCGACGGCACCGATGAGGCGCCGTGGACGGTCAAGACCGATGGCGGTTTCGGCTTCCACATGGACCCGCGTCGCTTGAATGCTTCGACTCAGCTGTCCAGCGGCCCGACCGATGCCGGTGTCACCGGGTTCGGCACCCTCGAAGTGTGGAACATCAAGGCCGGCGGCAAGGGCTGGAGCCATCCGGTACACGTGCACTTCGAAGAGGGGATCATCCTCAGTCGCGGCGGCAAGGCACCGCCAGAGTGGGAAAAATGGGCACGCAAGGATGTCTACCGGATCGGCTCCGAAGCCGATGGTCTGGACAGTGTGGAAATGGCGATCAACTTCCGCGAGTTTGCCGGGACCTACATGGAGCACTGTCACAACACTCAGCATGAGGACAACTCGATGCTGCTGCGTTGGGACCTGGAGAAACCCGGGCAACTGCAGTTGATGCCAACCCCACTGCCAAGCTGGGACGGTGTGCGCTACGTCAACTCCGCCGCGCTGCCAACTTTCCGCAGCGGCGACGGTATGGGCCCACAAGTGGTGGTCAAGCCATGAACCGCCGCCACGTTGATAGCCAACCTGTGCATACCCCGCGCTCCCGGGCGCTGGGCATGCATCTGGTGTTGCTACTGGTCGCCTGTGTGCTCGGCAGCCGCGTGCTGCCGGCACATCAGGCCAGTGTCAGCGAGCCGTCAGCGGCCAGTGAATCCGCCACCCCGTGGGGTGGCAACTACTTCCCCAACACCTTGCTGACCGATCAGGACGGTCAGCAGGTGCATTTTTTCGATGACCTGATCAAAGGCAAAGTGGTGGTGATCAACTTCATCTTCACTTCGTGCAGCGATTCCTGCCCACTGGAAACCGCGCGCTTGCGCCAGGTGCAGAAACTGCTGGGGGATCGGGTCGGGCAAGACATTTTCTTTTACTCGATCAGCATCGACCCGATCAGCGACACGCCCGAAGTGCTCAAGGCCTATGCGCAGCGCTTCAAGGTCGGCCCCGGCTGGAGGTTTTTGACGGGCGAATTCGAAGAGGTCACCGACCTGCGCAAGAAGCTCGGGCTGTTTATCGAAGGCGTCGACAATGGCCGCAGCAAGGATCACAACCTCAGCCTGATCGTCGGCAACCAGAGTACCGGGCGCTGGATGAAAGCCTCACCGTTCGAAAACCCGTGGATCCTCGCCGATCAACTGGCCAACACCCTGCAGAACTGGAAACAGCCGAGCATCGAGGAAAGTTACGCCAACGCTCCGGACATTCGCCCGCCGAGCAATGGCGAAGAATTGTTCCGCACCCGTTGCGCCTCGTGTCACAGCCTCGGCCCGCAGGATGGCCAGGGCCTTGGCATGCGCAGCATCGGCCCTGACCTGATCGGCGTAACCCGCCACCGCGATCCCGAGTGGTTGAATCGCTGGATCCGCGAACCGGATCGCTTGCTCGCGGAAAAAGACCCGATTGCCCTGCAACTCTACGAACAATTCGAGCGAATCCCGATGCCCAATCTGCGCCTCGATGAGCAATCCGCGCAGTCGATCATCGACTTTCTCAGCGATGAAACAGAGCGTCAGCAACCGTCCACTGCGGCCATGACCGACGGTGCTTTGACGCCAGTAAAACCGGGCGATCCAGCCGCGACGGTGAGTCAGATGCGGTAGCGGCGAAATAGCATCATTGAACCGTGTGTCGCGGTCAGAGCCACCTACACTGATGGCTGTAAGCAGCGCGATATAAAACTCCAGGGCCACTCCCATGCAGCGACTGGAAGCACAAAAAACCTCTGCACCGAACGCATCGGTCGCATGCAAGGGCTGGCGCGAGCAGTTCAACTTGCTGCGCTGGTTCTCGCTCGCGAGTTTTTTCATCATCGCCGCCGTGGCGTTGGGGCTGGGTTATATCTCCACACGCTTCGTGGTCACCGAAAGTGTCGAGCGCGATGCGCTGCTCACCGCGCAATTCGTTGAGGCCATTGGCGCGGCGGAAATGCGCCACGCCAAAATCAATCCGAACCGGACGATGGGCGAAATGCTCGACCCGCGTCAGGACAACCAGTACCCCGATGTTGATCCGGCGTTACAGGCTTCAGCGCGTACTGAATTTCTCGATCACGTCGAACACCTGCCGGATATTTTGCTCGCGACCGTTTATGCGCTGGATCGCACGGTGATCTGGTCGACCAACGCTGAGCTTATCGGTGTGCACATCAAGGATGACGATGAGCTCGACGAATCATTCGAGATGAAAGTGCCGGTGTCTTCCAGCTACCACAAGATCGACGATGAGAAACCCGAGCAGCAAATGTTGCGCGAACCGAAATACCTGTTCATCGAGAACTACATCCCGATGTTCAACGCCGACAAAAGCAAAGTCGTCGCCATGGTTGAGGTCTACAAGGAACCGGCGGATCTGGTCGATCGCATCGACCGTGGTTTCGCCTCGATCTGGGCGGCGACCTGTTTTGGAGGCGCGGCGATATTTCTGGCGTTGTTCTGGATCGTCCGCCGCGCGGCGAAACTGCTGCAGAGCCAGCAGCAACAGTTGATCAGCAACGAAACCTTTGTTGCCCTCGGCGAGATGTCCTCGGCGGTGGCGCACAGCCTGCGCAATCCATTGGCGACCATTCGCTCCAGCGCCGAACTGGCCCAGGAAGTCGCCAGCCCCGGTGCGCAACGCAATATTGGCGACATCATCAGCCAGGTTGATCGCATGTCACGCTGGGTGCGCGAGTTGCTGGTGTCGCTGCGGCCGATGAATGACGACGGCGAGGCGGTGGATCTGGTCATGGCGGTCGAAGACACCGTTGGCGCCTTCGAAGCATTGATCAAACGCTGCAACGTCGAAGTGCGCTTCACACCGCAGAATTGCGCGCCGGTCGTCAGTCAAAAGGTGCTGCTGACGCAAATACTCAATAGCCTGTTTGCCAACGCCCTCGAAGCCATGCCCAAGGGCGGCGTTCTCAGCGTCGAGTTCGAATCGCCGCAGTCAGACAGCGTGCGTCTGACCGTGAGCGACACCGGCAAGGGCATGAGCGCGCAGCAGCAACTGTTGGTGTTCAAACCGTTTTTTACCACCAAGCAGGGCGGCCTCGGGGTTGGCCTGGCGTTGGTCAAAAGAATCATGGAGCGTTTTCAGGGCTCGGTCGTTTTGACCAGCAAAGAGCAGGAGGGAACCCGCGTCAGTCTCAACTTCAAAGTGGCATCGGGAGGGGAATATGGAACACAGCATTCTGCTGGTCGAGGATGACGAACTGTTGGCCGAAAATATTCAGACCTACCTGGAGCGTAAAGACTTCGAGGTGACGGTCTGCCATTCGGCCGAAGACGCGTTAGGGCAACTGGAAACCTTCATGCCCGACATTGTGCTGACCGACAACTCGCTGCCGGGCATGAGTGGTCACGACTTGATCCAGAAGCTGCGCATCAGCGCGCCGGATCTGAAAGTGATCATGATGACCGGTTACGGCAACGTTGAAGATGCCGTGGTGGCGATGAAGGAGGGCGCCTTTCATTACGTCACCAAACCGGTCGCGCTGACGGAGCTCAAACTGCTGCTCGACAAGGCCCTGGCCACCGAAAGGATGGAGCGCACGCTGTCGTTCTATCAGGAGCGCGAGGCGCAGAAATCCGGAGTGCAGGCGCTGATCGGCGACTCGGCGCCGATGCAGTATTTGAAGAACACTATCGGCCAGTTGCTCGATGCCGAGCGACGCATGGCCAACACCGATCTGCCCCCGGTTTTGGTGGAAGGCGAAACCGGCACCGGCAAAGAGTTGGTGGCCCGGGCGTTGCACTTCGACGGCCCGCGCAGCAAAGGTCCGTTCATTGAATTCAACTGTGCGTCGATCCCGTCGAATCTGGTCGAGTCGGAGTTGTTCGGCCATGAGAAGGGTGCGTTCACCGATGCCAAGGATCGCCGGGTCGGGTTAGTGGAAGCAGCGGATGGCGGCACGCTGTTTCTCGATGAAATCGGCGAGATGGATCTGCTGTTGCAGGCGAAAATTTTGAAGTTGCTGGAGGACCGCACCATTCGCCGGGTTGGCTCGGTGAAGGAGCGCAAGGTCAACCTGCGGGTGATCAGCGCGACCAATTGCAACCTAGAGCAGATGGTGCAGCAGGGCAAATTCCGCCGCGATCTGTTTTTCCGCTTGCGGATCATTTCGATCAAGGTGCCGCGCCTGTACGCGCGGGGCGACGATATTCTGCTACTGGCCCGGCACTTCCTTGCCAGTCATGGCAAACGATACGGCAAACCGAATCTGCATTTCAGTCAGCAGGCGGAGGAGTTGCTGCTCAGTTACACCTGGCCGGGCAATGTGCGCGAGTTGCGCAATATGCTCGAACAGACCGTGCTGCTGGCGCCAAGCGACACGATCGCCGCGCATCAACTGAATGTGTGCATGAGTCTGTGCGACGAGCTGCCGCCGCAGCATCAGCATCAACATTACGAGGCTGCGCCGCACTATGAACCGCGTCCGGCGAGCAATATGGAGTCGATGAACCTGCCGGAAGTCGAACGCGACATGGTGCGCAAGATGCTCGACAAGACCGACTGGAACGTCACCAAGTCCGCGCGCCTGCTGGGCCTGAGCCGCGACATGCTGCGCTACCGCATCGAAAAACTCGGCCTCGCCCGGCCCGATAAACGGCAGTGGTAACCCCACCGCAAATCCCCTGTAGGAGTGAGCCTGCCCGCGATAGCGGTGTGTCAGCCAATAAACAGGTCGACTGACACACCGTAATCGCGAGCAGGCTCACTCCTACAGGGGATCGATGGGGCAGCAGATGTTGTGGGCAACCCGGATCAATGCTGCTGCCGACTCAAACACTCCAGCACACAACTCGGATCCAGCACCTCGTCATTCACATAAATCCCACGCTCGGCATCGTAGGTGCGGATAAACACCCGCACCGTCGCATCCGCCACCGTCGGCAGTTGTGAATCGTAGAATTCATGGTCACCCGGAAGCACCACAAAATCCTGCGGCGCCGTATCGTCGTAAGGCTTGGGCGGCGTGGAACCCAGCGAATACGGAGCAGGGTGGGCGAAGGGCTGGTTGGGCCCGTAATAATTGAAATTGCTGTCCAGCGCTTGCGCCTGAGTGGCAGCGAGCAGACAGCCGGTCAACAACAGCCGATCGAGCATATGCATGGCGGCACCTGCGAGTGCGGTTTTCCCCAAGGCTATTAACTATAGCTGCCCACGCCCCCAACGCTCGATCCACATCGGATCCCTGTAGGAGCTGCCGCAGGCTGCGATCTTTTGATCTTGACCTTTAAAAACAAGATCAAAAGATCGCAGCCTGCGGCAACTCCTACACGAATTGGCTTACAAGTTTGCAACAACCGCAATTGAAGAGCTGATCTAGACTCGGATCCGCTCAATCACCAGCATCGTCCGGAGTGCGCCATGGAAGTGCCCAACAATAAAACCGCCATCGAGAGCAATCGACAGGCGTGGAACGATTCCGCTCGCCATCACCAGGATTCGCCTGGCTGGCAGGCTTTGCTCGGCGAGGTCGCGCAGGCGGATTTCTCTTGCGTTGATGAGACCTTGAGCGGGTTGCTGGAGGTCGATGGCAAAGAGGTGATTCAACTGGGCTGCAACAACGGCCGCGAGAGTCTCTCGCTGTTTGCGCTGGGTGCCAGAAGCGTGGTCGGTGTCGATCAATCGGCGGCGTTTCTTGAACAGGCCCGCGAGCTGAACAAGCGTTCACCGCACAACGCCGAGTTCATCGAAAGCGATATCCATCATCTGCCGACGTCGTTGCAGAACCGCTTCGATGTGGCGCTGATCACCATTGGTGTTTTGAACTGGATGCCGGACATCGGCGAGTTCTTCCGCCATGTCGCTTCAACGCTGAAACCGGGTGGCCAACTGGTGATCTATGAAACCCATCCGTTTCTGGAAATGGTCGATCCGGAGGCGGAAGATCCGTATCGCCTCGCCAGTTCGTACTTTCGCGCCGAGCCGTTTGTCCAGGAAGAGCCAATTGTCTATGGCGGCAAGGTTGAGCAGCAGTCGGCGAAGTCGTATTGGTTTGTGCATAACCTTGGCGCCATCTTCAGCGCTGCCATTGCGGCGGGGCTGAATATTGCGCACTTCAAGGAGTATGCGCATTCGAACCGGGAAGAGGTTTATGACCGGTATTTGAATCAAGAGGCGCAGATGCCGATGTGCTTTACCCTCGTCGCCACCAAGGCGTGATTGATCGGTGCGGCAACCGGCCTCATCGCGAGCAGGCTCACTCCTACATTTGAAATGCATACCCCTGTAGGAGTGAGCCTGCTCGCGATGGCGGCATCAAAGCCGCCACAAATATCCAGACTGAATCAAGCCTGCGCCGCCGCCGTCACTACCGGTCTTTCCGGCTTGCGCAGCGCCTCCAGTCTCGAGTTGCTGTAGTTCGATTCGCGGAAGAAACGCCAGTGCCCGAACAGGTCGTAAACATGGGTGATATGCCCTTGTTCCTGATAGCCCAGGCGAATATGCATCTTCAGCGCCTGTACATTGGCGTTGTCGCAGATATCCACGACTTTTTTGAAGCCTCGGGCAGACATGACTTGCCAAAGTGCGGTCTGTGCATCGACGGTCAAGCTACTGCCGAAATAGTGCCGGGTAATTTCGGCACCGAACTGAAAGTATTCACCGGGCTTGACCGGGAACGTGCAGCGGTAGAAGTGGCGGTCGTAATAGTCTTGAGTGCTGGCCCAGACGAACCCGACGGTGTGACCGTCCTGGTCCAGGTACATATGCCCGGTATGTCCTTCAGCGGCCAATTCGGCCATGGTCTCCACGCGGTCACCAAAGTACTTGCCGAATGCCTTGGCGTTGTCCTCGGTGATGTCGACTCTGCGCAAACCTTCGCAGGGGCGCAGTTTGTTCGGGGCAATCGGCGTGACCAGGTCGCGCTCCATCCACAGCAGTTCACGATGAGCGAACACGTAACGTTTCCACAGCGCGCCAAGGGTGCGGCGCAGGCCTTTTTGTTTGATGCGCAGAAGCAGATTTTCGATGACGCTCATGATGCCCTCCGAGGCGCTAGCCCAGGTGTGTTGGATGGTGTTGCCGGTTGAATTTCGGATGTGTTCGCCGCCGTCGAGTTGCCGGCACGCTGTGCGCGCCATTTTTGCAGGGCCGGTTTGACGTGGTGCCAAAGGCGTAGCCCCAGGCCCAGTAGCAGACCGCTCGGGCGCCACGAGTAGAAACTCCAGCGCCAGTGTTCCAGTTGCCCGGTCATGCGTTCGTGCAGTTGATGGCTGGAGTTTTCCAGGCTGACCCGCGACGCATCGATCCAGCGCCAGTGCTCTTCCAGCCCCCAACGAATCCATTCCTCCAGCAACACCCGCCCGCTACCGAGGTCGGCGTACTGCGGCAAAAACGCCAGGTTGTAATCGTAGAGGCGGCCCTGTTCGAGCAGGCCGAGGCGATAGCTGATGCAGCGGCCGTTCAGCTCCAGCGTCACGACCCGCACCAGTCCTTGAGCGGCGAGGGCGGTGAAAGCGCTTTGCATCCACTGACGACTGCGTTCGGTGGCGAAAATCCCGACGCCCTCGTCACCTTTCCAACTGACCGCCTCGACTTCCTGCAGCGCTTCTAAAATCGTAGGCATCGACAGCGTATCGGGAGTGATTCGTCGCACTTGCGCACCGCATGCGGCAATCCGTTTGCGCGCCCGACGCAGCTTGTAGCGCGGGTCGCCGGAGATCTCCTGATGATCGGCGTCGCTGATCAGATGCACTGGCACTCGGCAACTCAGGCGTCGTTCAGCCGTGGAACTGCGCGCCATCCATTCGGTGAGCGCACTTTCTTCACCGGCAGGTTCCGACAGTTCATTGAGTTGCAGCAGCGCGTGGGGCAGATGCTTACGGATCAGCACCAGTGCCTTGTGCATGTCTTCGCTGCCGAGCAACGACAGCAGGGCCAGGCGATCGGCCATTGGATAACCCAAGTGATGCAAAACGCGAAACGGTACGCCAGCGAAGCGTTCGCGGCTGGCCACCAGTGGCAGGCACAGCAGCAATTGCTCGGCTTCCCAGCCGAGCAGAATGTGCAGGCGCTGATCCTCGTCCAAGGCCTGCTCTGCTGCGCACAACCAGCCAAGGTTGTTGAACGGCGTGTGGTCGGCCACGCGCAGGCGCAGTGCCTCGAAGGCTGTTGCCGGGAAGTCGGCAGCGCATAGAGAGGTGCGCCATTCGAATCGCATCACCATGGGTTCAGGCCGCCGTTGCTTTGACAGGTGGACGGGAAGTTTTACCCAGCGCCGCCAGACGCGAGCCGCTGTAGCGGGTTTCGCGATAGAAGCGCCAGCGGCCGAACAGCGTGTAGATATTCATGATCCGCTGTTGTTCGGTATAGCCCATGCGCAGGTGCAGCTTGAGCGCCGGGACGTTGCTCGAGTCGCAGACATCGACCACTTTGCGGCAGCCTTGGGCGGCCATGGCTTTCCACAGACGCAGTTGCAGATCTACCGACAATTCGGTGCCCCAGTAGGCACGGGTCAGTTCGCCGCCGAACTCGAAAAACTCGCCGGGTTTAACCGGAAACCGGCAGCGGTAGTAATGCCGATCGAAATAGTCGCGCGGCGTGCCCCAGATAAACGCCACGGCATCGCCTTTGTCGTCGACATGCATATGCCCCGTGTGACCGTCACTGGCCAAATCGGCCATGACACCGACGCGGTTGCCGAAGTAGCGGGCAAAGGCGCTGACGTTGTTTACGGTGATCTTCAGCATGCGCAGTGGCGGGTAGGGTTTGAGGCTGTGCGGCGGCACGGGGCTGACCAGATCGCGCTCCATCCACAGCAGTTCCTGATGGGCAAAAATGTACATTCTGCGGATCTTCGCCAAGGTCGCTCGCAGGCCTTTACGACGGATATGTCCGCTGAGTCTTCGCAAAACATCCATGGTCTCTTCTCCTGTTGAGGATCCCACGCACAGCAAGAGGCTCGCGGGGCAGAACATCGAAGGGCAGTTCATGAAGCGCTCCAGTTCAGGGCAAACAGGGTTTGCCCCGGCAATTCGAAACGCACCCGCCCGTTTTCACAGGAAAACGATGCGTCGCGGCTACGATTGTCAGCGCCGAAGAAACGCAGGGCGCTTTGCTTCAGCGGGCACCGGGCACCGCTCAGATCAACCCGTTGCAGGCGCGTGCCTTTGTTCACCCCGAGCAGTACGCGCTGCTCGTCGCCGGCCATCGCCAGGACATCCACCTCAAAAGCGTCGTTATCCAGTTGCAGGACTTGCGGCAGCCAATGCCGGGCGATGAATTGCTGGGCAAGGCCCACCGGTTTCAGCTCGAAGCGACCATCGTCATGTATGCGCACCATGCCCTTGCCGTAGGGCGGTTCGTCGGCGGCCTGAAACCAGTTGAGCATGCTCAGCAGGCCATCCTGAGAAGCGTTGATGACCACCGAGGCCCACCACAGCGAGGTGTAATGGGTTTCCTGATCGTAGGGGCTCAGGGCCGAGCCACTGGACAGATTGGTCTGATCGAGCAGCAACGCTTTGCGTGGTTGACCTTTAGCGTCCAGCCCCACCAGGTCTGCTGCGCGGCGTACGCTGTCGCGGTAGACCCGGGTCGCCAGCAAGTCGCGAATCATCCATTCATGCCAGGCCAATGCATCGACTTGATCGGCGGATTCACTGAGTAGACGCCGCGCCCAATCGATGCCGCGCTTGTCTGCTGCGTTTTCGGTGAACGGCCCGTTGACCAGCCGCGAGCTGGCCGGCATTGCGATGCGCACGCCGGCCTTGGCGTTGGCTGGGTCGCTGCGCACCTGCCGCGCCATGCTGCTGAAGATCGCCCGGTATTGTTCGTAGCTTGAATAGTTGAGATTAGGCTCGTCGGCGAAACCGATGTAATGCGTGCCTTTGCCACCCAGGGCGCGAGTGCCGGCGAGCCAGGCGTCGAGGCCGCTGTTGCTTTGACCATCGGCACGCAGATCGGCCTGACGCCCGGTGCCGGCGAGCAGGGTGATGTCCTGGCGAATGCCGAAGCGATTTTGATAAAGCTGACGGAACGCGTCTTCGAAATGTGGATTCTTCGCGGTGACGTCAACGAAGCTGTAGTAGCTCGCAGCGGTGGGTTTCAAGGCATCGAGTACGGCGTGACTGGCCGGCGGCGGTACGAGGTAAGGCAGTGCGATTCCCAGATCCGGCGTGCGTCCGAGGACTTTGTCGTGCAGGGTCAGACGCGTCTGTCCCGGTTCTGACTGCAAGGGTTTGAGCTGCTGCGGATTCTGCGCAAACAGATTCGCCGTGCCATCGAGCCAGAATGCTGCTTTGCCCCTACCTTGCAGAAGCAGGCGCCAGACCTGCGGTTGTTCGCTGACGGGCAGCGCGACTTGATCGAACTGCCAATAGGCACGATAGGGTTTCAGTGCCAATGACAGTTGCTGTCCATCGCCAACCCGCTGTGCCTGCAAACCGCTGACGCCGCCATGGAACTTGCCGGCCAGCACCGCGTGTTCGCCGGGTGCGACGCCGAAATACAGCTCAGTGGCGTTACGTACTTCCGCGCTGAAATGCACCTTGGCCGGGGCAAACAGCGCCACGGTTTTTTCGTCATGTTCGATCCGGTAACCGCGGAAACTGTAGCCGGGAATCTCCAGTTGATAACTCGCAGCGCCAGGTGCCAGCGGCCAGCTCTGGCTGCCACGGGTTTCATTGGCCTTGATCAACCGTTCGCCCTGCAACTTGCCCTGACCGTCGAGCAGGTAAAGATGCTCTTCGTTAGCCTCTGCCTGCCACGCGGGCACCCAGCTGACGGTCACGGTGTCCGCGCGATCGGCCTGCAGATACAAACTGCCGTCGCGGATATCGCCCCAGCGCATCGACGCCGCGTAGGCGTCCAGCGTCAGGCCGAGTCCGAACAGCAGGGCCAGGCGTTTCATGCTGTCTTCCGACGTTGCAGCATCAACCACATCGGGGTGATGTCGCTGGGCAGGATGATCAAGGTTTGCCAGAACGGCACGTTGCTCAAGCGGCAATAAAGCACCAGCATCGCCACCGTCACCGCCAGATAGGCGATTGATGAAGCCGCCGCTGCACCGACAATGCCGAAGGCAGGAATCAACAGCAGATTCAGCGCCAGGTTGAGCAGAGCGCCGATGCCCATCAGCAACGACACCGTGCCGGGGCGATCCTTGCCAATCAGATCCAGCCGCAGAATGCTCGCATAGCACAGGCCCAGCAGGCCGGGCAGCAACGCGAGCAGCGCTGGATACGCCGGTTGATACGCCGCACCGAACAGCGTGACGATCAACCATTCGCCGATCACTGCCATCGTCAGGCAGGCGCCGAGCATCACCGTGGCGGTCAGGCGCAGGGCCAGCGGCGTGACCTTGTCCATGCCTTTGTCCTGTTGCAGCAGTCGCTTCATCAGCGGTGTGGTGACCGCCTCCGGAACGATCAGCAACAATTCGGCGGCGGCGCTGGCCATGGCGTAGTGGCCGAGCGCGGTACTGCCCAGCAGGGCGCCGATAAACAAGTAGTCGGAGCGCAGAATGATCTGTTGGAACAGCAGATCCGGATGGCTGCGCGCACTGAATCGCAGCAGCTCGTTCTGGCTCGCACGATCCCATTGCAGTTGCAGCGGTTGTGCGCGTTTGAGCCACATCCAGCCGACCAGCACCACCAGACTGATGCCGGCCAGCCAACTGATCAGCGCGGCTTCGAGTGAGGCCTCTTTCCACATCCAGAACAGCGCAACAAACAACAGCAGCGGCGCGAGGGATTCGATCAGACGCAGAACATTGAAGGCGACCACGCCGCCCGACGCGTTGTGCAAGGTCAGCAAACCGCTCTTAAGGACGGTCAGCGGCACCGCCAGCAGCAACAGCCACGCCAGCAGACCGAGCTGCATCGTCACATCGAGTTCGCTGCCGAACTCACGGGCCAGCGCGACCACCAGCAAGGTCAGCAGCCCGGCCAGAACACAGCCGAACACCAACACCTGAGCGAGCAACAAGCCCATTGGCCGCTGATTGGCCGCTTGATAACCGACTGCCGAATTCAAGCCGCCGCTGGTCGCCGCGCTGATCAGATCCGGCAGGGTGCTGAGCAGGGCGAACAAACCGCGTTCACTCGGGCCGAGAATCCGCGCCAGCAACACATTGCGCAGCAGGCGCAAGGCAATCATTGCCAGTTTGGTGCCCATGCTCAGGGCCAGATGCTTGAGGTAGCTACCGCGACTCATGACCTTGCCCCGCGATAAATGCGCCACGACAACAACGCCGGATTGCAGGCGATGCGCTGACTGACGCCGAAGCGCGGCAGGTTCAGCGGGTCGCCTTCGCCGCGATAAATGCCGGTGCCGGTGCCGAGGGCGAACGGGTAGTCGTGATTGGCGATCTGCTCGCGCACGCGTTCATCGTTGTCGCCGTTGGGGTAGCAATACACCGGCAGTGGGCGGTTGCAGCTGTTGTACAAGGCATCGCGGCTGCGGCTGATTTCTTCGTTCAGGCGCTGATCATCAAGGCCGGTGAGGATGGCGTGGCTGGCACCGTGCGGGCCAAAGCGCACCAGACCGGAAGCCTCCAGCGCGCGCACTTGATGCCAGTCCAGCGCTTGCGGCTGTGATTCGGCTGGGCACTCATCGGTGAGTTTTTCCAGTTCCTGCGGGTCAAGCGTCTTCAACCCTTGGAGGAAATGCAGCAGCGCCAGGCTGCGGCGGTCGACATCGATGTCATCGAGCAGTACCGGCAATGGGTGATGCATGAACTGCAGGCACTCGATCAAGTGCATCCGCGCTTTTTCACCGTGGCTGCCCCACAGGGTTTCGCCAAGGCTTTCCCACCAGAAACGCTGACGGCTGCCGATGAAATCGGTGGAGAGGAAAATGCTCGCCGGTACCTGATGTTTCTGCAGCAGCGGGAAGGCGTTGACGGCGTTGTCGCGCCAGCCGTCATCAAAGGTCAGCGCCACCCGTGGGCGCTCGCTGCGCAGCGAATTGGGCTGGAGGATTTCCATCAGCGGAACGCAATCGAAATGCCGACGCAGCCACAGCAGTAAATGCTCGAAGGCCTTGGGCCCGACGCACAATTCATTGCGGTGCGGCAGGTTGGCGGCACGGTCGTTGGCCAGTACCCGATGCAGCATCAGAATGACCCCGGCACCGTGCAACTGGTTGCGCCCCACTGACGAGTTGAGATAGAGCCAGCCGCTGGTGCGTTTTAGCAGTTGTTTGATCGCCATGGCATGAGTCCTCTCAACGATTCTGGTCAGGATTCCACTGTGCGTAACGTTGCCCGCGCAGGAACTGCCACAGACCGACGCTCATGCCGGCCAGCGTCACCAGCAGGAATGCTGCGAGGCGGAACGGTTTGGGTAAACGGTGTTGCGAATCCAGCAGGCCGGCGATGGCAACCGCGTAGCCGAGCAATTGCGCAATCAGGCTCAGGCGATAGAAACCGTGCTCGTTCCACAGCCAGAAATTGCTCAGCAGCAGCGGCAGCAAGAGAATCGGCGCGAGACGGCGGATCAGTTTGTGGCTGATCAAGGCAATGGAATAAAGGCCGTACTTGAACGGGTTCAGCAGTGCGCTGCGTTGCGCCAGGCTTTGCAGGCCACCAACCGTGACCCGCTGGCGGCGGCGCCATTGCTTGCCCGCTTCATCAACGCCCTGGTCGATCACTTGCGCCTGGGGTACGTAAACGATGCGTTTGTGCGCGACCGGCGCGCAGGTACTGATGAAGAAGTCGTCGTTGACCTCGGCCGGTACGTTCTGGAACAGCTCGCGGCGCAAGGCGAGCAGGGCGCCGTCGGCGGAGACCATGCAGCCGGTGCGATTCTCGACCCGGCGCAACCAGCCTTCGTAATGCCGATAGAGGCTGTCGCCAATACTCAGGCCACCACCGGTGACCGGGATCACCATGTGCCCGGCGCAGGCACCGACCTGCGGATCGCTCAACGGCGCGAGCAAATGGCCGAGGGTGTCGCGCGACCATTGGTTGTCGGCGTCGGTGAACACCAGAATGTCGCCGCTGCTCACAGCGACGCCGGCATTCAGTGTGGCGGCTTTGCCCTGGCGCGGCAGGTCGAGGACGGTGATGCGCGGATCGATCACTTTGTGCGCGCAGGCCACGGTGTCATCGCTCGAGCCGTCGCTGGCGAGAATGATCTGCAGCGCTGCGGGCTGATAATCCTGGGCCAGCAGGGTGCGCAACTTGTGCTCGATGTGTCGCGCCTCGTTGTGCGCGGCGATGACGATGCTGACGTTCAGCGGCGGTGCCGGCGCGTGCCGCCAGGCCGGGAACAGCGGCGCCAGCAAGGTCAGCAGCAGCGGATAGCCGATGTAGGCGTACGCCGGCAGCACAAGGCACAGGCAAAAAATGAATTCAGCCACGGGCGGGCCTCCTGGCGTTCCAATGACACAGACTGAGAACAAGTGCCGCGCTGGGCAGGTGCAGGCGTAACCAGTGCAGACCCCACAGTTGCAAGGTGAGTCGAGCATTGTGGTGCTTGATGCTCTGCCGCACGCTGAGCATCAGACTCGGCAGCAGGGTCAGCACCAGCAGGATCATCGCGAGCTGCGCGAGGCCGGCGAGCGAGGCAACGATCAGTAGAAAATCCGTCATCCAGACCAGCAACGACAGCAGCGGAAAACGCAGCAGGCGCAGGCTCATGCCATGGGTGCGCAGCAACTGCAGATGGCTGCCCTGGCGCCACAGCTCCTTGCCCATCCACTCGCGCCAGTTCATTTCGTAGCCCCAATGCAGGGCGATGCTGTTACTGGTCGACAGCAGCCGAGCGCCCTGTGTGCTCAGACGCAAGGTGTATTCCTTGTCTTCGCCGGTGCGCAGGGTTTCGTTGAATCCGCCGACGACGTCAAACCAGCGTTTGCGCATCAACAGGTTGGCGCTGGGCAGCCAGTCCACGGTGCGACTGGCGTGCGCTGATGGACGCAACATGCGCCGTTGCCAGGCGATCGCGTACCACGGCGCGGCGGCGGGGGTGTGCAGATCCAGGCCAAAAATGTCGCCCTGATTCTGCGCTTCGAGAGCGAACAATTCGTTCAGCCAGTCTTCGGGCATTTCGATATCGGCATCAATGAACGCCAGCCATTCACCGCTGGCAACCGTTGCGCCCCGATTGCGCAAGGCGCCGATCAGCAGGCCGGGCAGCACCAGCACCTGTGCGCCGAAGGCGCGAGCGATCTGTGGCCCGTCATCAGTGGAACCGTTGTCGACGACGATCAGTTCACAGTCGATGTCGGCGGCGTTCGCAGCTTTGCGAGCGGCCAGGAGGGTGCGGCCGATGTGCCGTGCCTCGTTGTACATCGGAATGACGATGCTGATCCGGCTCATGCTCTGGCCTCCGTCAGCGGTGCTTGCTCGGCTTTCAGGCGCAGTACCCAGGTCAGTGCAAGCATGATCCACAGGTACTTCAGGTTCGGCGCGCTGAGAAACATCAGAAACAACGTCAACGACAGGAAACTCATTCCAAGATGGGTGATCAGGTCCGCTTGCTGCCACTCGCGCCGTTGCAGCCATTCGCGTCGTGCGCGGATCAGGTTGTAGAAACCCTGCACGAGCATGCCGACAAACAGCAGGCCGGCGGGAATCCCCAATTCGCTGAAGATCTCCAGATAAGTGTTATGCGCCCGGCGATACAGGTCGCCGATCTTGCGGTTGGCCGAGAATGCCTTGGCATAACCGGTGGTCGCATAGTGCAACGGGAAGGTCCCGGGGCCCGAGCCGAGCAGCGGATGCTCGCGGATGATCTGGCTGCCGACGACAATGTACGAGGCGCGACGGCCGAGGGATTCATCCTGAGCCTTGGCCCCGGCGCTCAAGATACTCAGCGACTGGATGCGCGCCAGATAACCGGCAGGCATCGCATAAATCGCCAATGGCAGCACGATGGCGGCGCCGAGCATGGCGAATCCGAAATGCCGCGGACGGATACGGTTGAGGTGCTGGCGGTAATGCCAGACCCCGATCGCCAGACTCAAGGCCAGTACCACCAAACCTGAGCGCGACTCGGTTTTGGTCATGCCACCGAGCAGCAAAAGGCAGCAGCCCGCCCAGAACAAACGGTGTAGCAGGTTCGGGCCGCGAATCACCAACAGCAGGCCCAGCGGCACGGCGAAGGCAATCAGCAGAGCAAAGGCATTCGGGTCATCGAGCAGGCCGGCGGCGCGGCCCTTGTCCTGGAATCGGCTGGAAAACATCGCCATCGCGCAGGTCGCGCTGACGCTGAGCGTGACCAGCCGGGCGAACAGATCGAGGTTCAGCTCGCGGCCGATCAACAAAGTGATCACGAACAGAATCAGGCCCACGCTCAGTTCACGCAGATGACTCTGTGACATGCCCATGTTGTCGGTGGCGAGCAGGCTCAGCAGGTACAGCGCCATGAAACCGATCAGGTAGCGCCACAGATTGCTGCGCAGGCGCTGCGATGGAATCTGATGCAATGCCAGTTGCAACGCCAGGATCAGTGCCAGCGAAGCACCGATGAATTTGCTCCCCGATAACGCGCTGTCCTTAAAGAACCCTTCAAACGGCACCAGCGCGGCAATACCCAGCAGGCCCCACGACGGTTTGCGGTACAGCACCGTGAAACCCAGCAGCCCTAGCACTGCCCCCGGCGCCAGATACGGATAAGGACTGACCAGCAAAGCCATGCAGACCAGTGCCAGCAGGCTGACGATCGAGAGCGGGAAAATCATGCGCGTGCCTCCCCTGCCGTGTGGATGTACAGCTGCGACCAGCGTTCAGCCAAAGCCTTGAGGTCGTAGCGTTCCTGTTGTGTGCGTCTGGCGTTGTCGCGCAGTTGCGCGGCCAGTTTCGGTTCGGCCAGCAACGTGTCGAGTTGACGGGCGAGGGCGGCGGTATCGGTCGGTGCGGCGAGCAGGCCGTTGTGGCGGTCCTGCAAGACATCGGGAATGCCACCGACCGCGAACGCCACCACGGGCACACCGGCCTGCATCGCTTCAAGCAGAATCATCGGTGTACCCTCGGTGCGCGAGCTGATCACCAGCGCATCGAGTTGCTGCCACCAGCCTTGCATCGCCGTCTGATAGCCCGGCAAGCGAATCCGCTGTGGTAAACCGGCAGCGTCGATACGCGCCTGCAAGGCTTCACGTTCCGGACCGTCACCGAGCATCACCGCGTCCAGTTGCGGATGCTGGTGACACAACGCAATCAGCGCATCGAGAAACAGATCCGGGCCTTTCTCGCTGCTCAACCGACCGACGTAACCGACCAGCCAGCGTTGTCGTTCCAGCGGCGGCGCCGCTGACGCCGCTGGCAAACCGTTGGGGATCACCTGCAACTTCTCTGCACGGACGCCGGCCTCACGGTGCAGCGCAGCGATGCTTTGCGCTACACAGATCACCCGCTTCACCGAGGCCGTGCGGCACAATTGCAGGCTCAGCCAGGTGTAGAACTTCTGTTTGCGACTGCGCGGGGTGAAACCGTGCTGGGTGATGACCAGCGGCAGGCGCAACAGCGTTGCGCCGACCCAGCCAAACAGTTGTCCTTTGAAGTTGTGCGTGTTGAGCAAGGGCTTGTCACTACGGCGCTGATGCAAGTGCCGCAGTAGTCCGCCGAGCCCGGCACAGCCGCGGGCGTCCACCCCGGCCTGACGAAAGCGCTCGATCAGCTCGGCTGGCGCGTCGAGGAACAGCACCTGATGCTGCCCCGGCGTCGCCAGGCAATGATCCAGCAACATCCGCTCGGCTCCGTAGAAGCCGCCGCTGCTGAGCAAATGAATGATCGGCAGGGCGACGCACGGGGTGGACGCCGCGTTCAATTGCGCACCCAGTGAACCAGGCTGGGCATGGTCCAGTTCTTGTGCGGATTGCCAGGCTGCGACGTTTCTTCATTGATTACCAACAGCACCGGCAGGCCCAGTTCATGACTGATTTGCGCCGGATGTTTGAAGCGGTGATCGAAGAACTCACGCACATAGACGAAGGCAATGGCCAGCAGCAGACCGGTGAGCAAACCAAACGGAATGATCAGCATCGGCTTGGGAAACGCCGCCTCGGTCGGTTCGTACGGTGGACTCAAGACACGGGCGTTGGACAAGTCGTTGTCCAGCGCGCGGGTCGTGCTGCTTTCGGCAAAGCGTTGCGCATAGGTTGAAAACGCTGCGTGCAATGCGCCGATCTCGGTGTCCATCTGGCGCAGCTTGCTTTGGGTTTGCTGCAATTGATGGATGCGATTCTTGAATTCGGCAATGCGCGCAGTTTTCTGCTCGATGACCTGGCTGACCACCGACAGGTCGATCGTGCGTTCCTGGATGCGGTTGTTGACCACTTTGAGGAACTGCTGGCGGGTGCGGGCAATTTGCTCGCGGGTCAGCAACATCGGTTCGCTACTGGGTTGAAATACCGCGAGGTCATTCATATAGCGGCTGACCTGAGTGGTCAGTGCCTCGCCCATCTGCCGGATCTCACGGTCTTCGAACGCGATGTTGTCCACCGTGGTGGTGAAGGTGAACGGGAAGGTGTAGTCGTTGAGCTTGTTGGTGTTGGCGGCGGCCAGGCTGGTTTTCAGGTAATCGAGCCAGCGCTGGCTTTGCAGCAAGCGATCGCGATACAGGTTGAGTGCCTGCTCTTCAGTGTTGATCGCGTTGAGGCGAAAGGTGATTTCCTCTTTCGGATCGGACGAACCGACACTTTCCAGCAGGCTCAGCCGTGCGCCTTCCAGACCGTCGAGCCGCACCTGATATTGATGCTTCTTGGTCTCGTAGAACGAGTGCGGCAGCTCGATCGATTGCAGCGCCTGACGATCGACCAGATAGTTGCGCAGCAACGTGGCAACGAACGTTGTGCCCTGGGCAGGATCAGGGAAGCTGTAGACGATCGAGATCACATTGGAACCCGGCAGGGTTTCGATCTTCAGATTGTCGATGGCTTCCTGGGTCAAGCCATCCAGTGCCGTGTCGCGCACCGGATCGGTTTCCATGCCCAGTGCATCACGCAGCGGATTGATCACGTATTCGCGCAGCGGCGTGCTGACGTAATTCTTGAACGGTTCGCCGAGCAGCTTGCTGAGCATCCCCGGTGGCGGGTTGTACTGACCCTGATCGCGCAGTTCGCTGATGGTCTGACGGATCAGCGCCGGCGAACGGAGGATATTGCTTTCGGTTTCCATATCCGCCAGCGATGGCGGAATGAAGGTGGCGTTGTCCTGGGTCAGCGAGGTGGTCGCATCGCCCTGAGACAGTTTTTTCGACTGCACGATCACCTGTGCGGTGATATCGAAGCTCTGTTTGAGCAACAGCGGCAGCAACAGCGCGATCACTGCAAAGATCAGGAAGATGCGCTTCACCAGTTGCTTGTTGGCGAAGAAAATCCTGAAGAACTCGTGCAGGTAATTTTCTTTTGGGTTCATGTCGTTCACCTGAGAGTCAGTTGTCACTGCCTTTGTTGTCGACGCGGTAGCCGAAGCTGAAACCCACGCCCTGGAACAGCACCACATCGGCCAATTGGCGGGCGAGTTCGCCGGCGCTGGCCAGTTTGGTTTTCGGTACGTAAAGCATGTCGTCCGGTTGCAGGTAGGCGATCTGTGGCGCATCGCCCGACAGTGCTTTCTCCACGTCGTAGTTCATGGCTTGCACCTGATTGCCGTTGCGCCGCATGATCACCACCGAATCGAGACGCGCCTTGACATTGGTACCGCGCGCCAGGGTCAGCGCCTCAAGCACCGACACCGGACGGCGGATCGGGTACGAGCCCGGTTGAGCGACTTCGCCGAGTACGTAGATCTCGTTGCCGGCGGTGGATTTCAGCAGCACATCCACAGTCATCCGTCCCGGCAATTGCGCGTACTTGCTATTGAGGAAGGTTTCCAGTTGATTGACCGTCATGCCTTGCAGCGGCACAGCGCCGATTTCCGGAAAACTCGCATAGCCATCGGTGCCGACGGTGATTTCGCGGCTCATGCCGGTGGCCGGGTGGTTCAGCGCGCTTTTGAGGTTCTGCTCGTTGCTCAGCGGGCTGAGAATCTGCACCGAGAGCTGATTGCGGTTGGGCTGGAACAGCTGCTTGCGTTGATAGGCGCGCTGGATTTCCTGCCGCGCCTCGTCGCTGGTCAGCCCGGCGATTTTCACCGAGGTGTTGGCGCCCGGCAGTTCGATGGTGCCGTCAGGCAGCACCAGTTGCGTGCCGTTGAGCTGACTGGCGGCGGTGAAGTTCAGGCCGATCTGGTCACCCGACTGCACGCGGTAAGCGTCCGAGCCACTGGTACTGATGTGGAAAATCACATCCAGCACATCTTTCGGGCGCAGGGTCTGCTCGACCCTCGGCATGTCGGTGGCCTGCGCATTGGCCGGTGTGGCGGTGAGGATATTCACCGGCATGTTGCGGGTTTCGGAATTGCTGGTGCAGCCTGCAAGCGGCAGCAACAGCAGGACAAGCATTTTGGCGTTCATGGCGTCATCCTTTGCGTTCGCTTACAGGTTTTTGTAAAGCCATTTGGGCATGTAGTACTTGCGCCGGTTGAACACGCTACCGACCACTTTTGCCCCGGCCTGGGTCAGGCGTTGCACGGCGGCCTGGGCGACTTCCCAACGGGTGTCTTCGGCGCGTACCACAAACACCACGCCGTCGACCTGAGTGCTGATCACCAGCGTGTCGGCGGCGGAGTACACCGCGTCGCCGTCGATCACCACGAAGCGGTACTGGCTGCCCAATTGATCAAGCAACGGGCTCAGACGCTCGGCGGTCAGGTGCTCCAGGGTGCGGATTGGCCGGCCGTTGGGCAGCACGTGGAACGGCAGGCTTGAGACCTGCACCACACAGTCCTGCAACAGCGGCGGTTTGTCGGGGTTGAACAGCAAGTCGCGCAGGCCGCGCTCCTTGCTCAGGTTCAACTGCTGGGTGAGGTTGTCGGCCGACTGGCTGGCGTCGACCAGCAGCACTTGGCCGCTGCTCATTTGCGCCAGTTGGCTGGCCAGCGCCAGGGCACTGGTGGTGGTGCCGGCGCCGGGGTTGGCGGCGGTCAGGAACAGGATCCGCAGATCGAGATCCAGCACGGTCGAGGTCAGGTTCGATTCGCTGG
>Ga0163161_10000578_pt1 | contig 29487 bp, 27 predicted proteins | sample S45metaG_FD_129847 | JGI IMG/M metagenome (GOLD analysis project Ga0163161, IMG submission 129847) | Switchgrass rhizosphere microbial communities from Kellogg Biological Station, Michigan, USA - S4-5 metaG | ecosystem: Host-associated > Plants > Roots > Rhizosphere > Soil | place: USA... | reverse complement strand
CAATATCACCGCATAGGCCAGCGGAAACGCCGCCAAGAGGCCCGCGCCGCCGAGCACCAGCCAGGTCTCGTTGCCGTCCCACACGGGCGCGACGGTGTTCATCATCACGTCGCGGTCTTCCTTGGCGGGCACGAAGGGAAAGAGGATGCCGATGCCCAGGTCGAAGCCATCCATCACCACGTACATCATGATCCCGAAGAGGATGATCACGGCCCAGATCAGGGGAAGGTCAATGCCCATGGCCAGCCTCCGGTGCGGCGAGATCGCCTTCCGCATCCACGCCTTCGCGCGCGGCCGACAGCGGCCGCATCGGGTGGCGCGGCTCGCCCGGCCCGCCATGCACGGGCGCCTCGGGTGGTTCGTGGTCGTCGTCGGGCGGACCCTTGGCGATCAGCCGCAAGCCATACGCAGTGCCGGCGCCGAACACCGCGAGGTAGACCAGCACGAACAGCGCGAGCGTGAAGCCGACCTGCGAGGCCGAATGCTGCGGCGAGACCGCGTCCGCGGTGCGCATGAGGCCGTACACCACCCAGGGCTGGCGGCCGATCTCGGTCGTGTACCAGCCCGCGAGGATGGCCACCAGCCCGGCCGGCGACAGCAGCAGCGCGAAGCGCAGGAAGAGCCGGTTCGAAAAGACACGCTCGCGCCTTCGCAGCCACAGGCCCCAGAACGCGAGCGCGATCATCAGCACGCCCAGGCCGACCATGAGGCGGAAGGTCCAGAACACGGTGGTGGAATTCGGCCGGTCCTCGGGCGGGAAGTCCTTGAGCGCGGGGATCTGTCCGTCCCAGCTGTGCGCGAGCAGCAGGCTGCCGGCGCGCGGAATCTCGATGGCGTAGCGCGTGACTTCGGCCGCCATGTCGGGCCAGCCGAACAGGATGAGCGGCACGCCTTCGCCCTCCGGCGTGCGCTCCCAGTGGCCTTCGATGGCCGCGAGCTTGGCCGGCTGGTGCTCCATGGTGTTGAGGCCGTGCTGGTCGCCGATGAGCGCCTGTATCGGTGCGGCCGCCAGCAGCATCCACAGCGCCATCGAGAGCATCGTGCGAACCCGCGTGTTGTCGCGCCCGCGCAGCAGGTGCCAGGCCGCCGCGCCGCCGACCATCAGCGCGGTGGCGATGTACGAAGCAACCACGGTGTGCGCGAGGCGGTAGGGGAACGATGGGTTGAAGATCACCCGCAGCCAGTCGACCGGCACCACGCGGCCGTCGATGATCTCGTGGCCCTGCGGCGTCTGCATCCAGCTGTTGGAAGCGAGGATCCAGGTGGCCGAGATCAGTGTGCCGACGGCCACGGCCAGCGTCGAGACGAAATGCAGCCCCGGGCCGACGCGGTCGCGCCCGAAGAGCATCACACCCAGAAAGCCGGCCTCCAGAAAGAACGCGGTGAGCACCTCGTAGGCGAGCAGCGGCCCGGTCACGCCGCCCGCGAAGCGCGAGAAGTTGCTCCAGTTCGTGCCGAACTGGTAGGCCATGACCAGGCCCGACACCACGCCCATGCCGAAGGCGACCGCGAACACCTTGATCCAGAACTGGTAGAGGTCGATGTAGACCTTGCGCCCCGTGCGCAACCACAGGCCCTCCAACACCGCGAGGTAGCTCGCGAGCCCGATGGTGAGCGCCGGAAAGACGATGTGGAACGAGATCGTGAAACCGAACTGGATGCGCGCCAGCGTGAGGGAGTCCATGGCTTGTGCGTTTTCGTGGGTTGCGGCGCATCGGTTCTGTGCCTGACGTCATTGGACGCCTCGCAGCCGCACTTGGGAATAGGACAGTTCGCCCTTGGACATTTCGTCCTGCTTGCTCCCCGGGCGCGCATGTCGACCTGATGTTGTCGCCGCGGGGCAGGGCGGGCCGCCCGCCTTCAAGCCATCGGATCGGCGCCGCCGTCGCCGGCCTGCATCGTTCCTTTTTTCTGGATGATGGCCAGCAGCTCTTCGGGATCGAAGGGCTTGATGAAATGCGCGTCGAAGCCCGCGGCCTTCGCACGTTCCTTGTCGGCTTCCTGCCCCCAGCCCGTGGCCGCGAGCAGAAACGCCTGCTGCCCCCACGGCGTGCGGCGCACCGCCTGCGCCACTTCGTAGCCAGTGAGCTTGGGCATGCCGATGTCCAGGATCAGCACCGACGGCTGCACCGCATGCGCCACGGCCAGGGCCTGTGCGCCGTCGGTGGCGACATGCACGCGGTGGCCCTCCATGCGCAGCAGCTCGGCCAGCAGCGTGACCGCGCTCACGTTGTCATCGGCCACCACGATGCTGAGCGAAGCGGTGGCCGCTCGGGCGGGCAGGGCGTCGCCGGCCGCGGGAAGATCCGCGGCGTTTCCCCTGGGCAGCCGCACCACGAAGCGGCTGCCTTTTCCGAGGCCTTCGCTCTCGGCCACGATGGTTCCGCCGTGCGCCGTGACGATTGCCCGCGCCAGCGCGAGGCCGATGCCCAGGCCGCCCTCGGGCCGGTGCAGCACCGTGTCTTCCTGCGAGAACATCTCGAAGATGCGTTCGAGCGAGCCGGGCTTCAGGCCCATGCCGTTGTCGCTCACCACGAACTCGCAGGCATCGCTGCCGGCGGCGGACGCGGTGATACCGATGAGCCCGCCCACCGGCGTGTACTTCGCGGCATTCGTCAGCAGGTTGGCGATGACCTGCGCGAGCCGCACCGGGTCGGCCTCCAGTGCCAGGTGCTCCTCGACCTGCACCGTCGTCTTGTGCTTGCGGCTGCGCAGGAGCGGGCCGGCGTTCTGCAGCGCGAGCTCGACCGCCGCGCGCGCCTGCACGCGCTCCTTCTTCATGTTCAGGCGGCCGCTCTTGATGCGGCTGGTGTCCAGCAGGTCGTCCAGCAGCCGCGACATCTGGTGCACCTGCGAGCGGATCAGTTCGGCGGTGCGGTGGGTGGCCGCGTCGGGCGCACGCTTGAGCAATTGCGCGGCAAGGCCGATGGGCGCGAGCGGGTTGCGCAGCTCGTGCGCCAGCACCGCGAGAAATTCGTCCTTGCGGTGGTCGGCCTCCTGCAGTTCGAGCGCCTGCACGCGAAGCTCGTGCTCCATGCGCTTTCGCTCGGACGACTCCTGCAGCACGCCGAGGATGCCCACCACGCGGCCCGCGTCGTCGGTCTGCGGCGTGCCCCACACAGCCAGCCAGCGCTGCGGCTGCGTGCCGGCCAGGCGGTATTCCTCGCGGTAGGTTTCGCCGCTGTCGACGCTGGCCTCGACGGCGCGCAGCGTGCGTTCGCGGTCATCCTCGTGGATCAGCAAGGCCAGCTCGCGCCAGGTGATCGGTGCCACTGAAACGCCGAACAGCTCCGCCGCGCGCGGCGAAAGCGTCACCAGGTCGGTGGCCGAGCTCCAGCTCCAGTCGCCCATCTGCGCGGCGGCCAGCGCGATGCCCAGGCGCTCGTTGGTGAGCTGCAGCGCATGTTGCGTGCGGGTGCGCAGCAGGCTCTCCCAACAACGGCTGCCCACCATCTGCACCAGTTCGATGTCGCTCTCGTCCCACTGGCGGGGCGCGCGCTGGTGCACCGCCATGGCCGCGACGAAGCGGCCGTCCTTGTGCAGCGGAATGCAGATGACGGCCTGGATCGCGGTGAGCCGGTAGGCGTCCAGGTCCATGCCGGCGGCGCGCGGGTCGGTGTCGATGTCGTGCACCACGTAGGGCTCGTTGGCGCGCATGAGGCGAAGGCAATCGGCGCCGAACTGCGAGAACGTATAGCGGCCAACGATGGAATCCACGCCCTGGCTGTAGTCGCCGGTGAGGGTGAAGTGGTCCTCGTCGGTATCGACCTCGGCGTAGGCGCAGCGGTTCACGCCCATGTGCGCTCCGAGGAGGCGCGCGGTGAGCTGCATCACTTCGGCAGGGTCGCTGAGCGGCTGCGTCGCCTTCGCGAGGCGGTCCAGGAACTCGATCTGAAGGCCTTGACTGGGGCGGGCCGCGGCGGTGCCCCTTTCGTCAGACTGGCGTGGCGGGACTGCATCAAGGGTCACGGGATGGCCTCGGAAGCTGGGGAAAGTGAAAGCGCAAGTGGGGCGGGGCGGTCCTGCTGTTGAGTCGGGACTGTCGCCGCCGTGGACATCGGGACCCTGTCAGCGAACTTCGCGCGGCGAGGGCGGCGGAGTGCCCGCGCCTGCGTGCGTCGTCTGCTCCCCCCGTTCCGCCGCGGCACTGGCCTTCGTCATGAGAGAACATGAGAGGGCTCCAGGGTCGATGTGGAACGGGGCAACGCCCGTGCGTGGCGACTCCCCGCAGGAGCAGTCCTCGTCCGACACGGCGCCTCGAGGCGCGTCCTTAGGTTGATGACCATGTCGAACCATGCCCCCGGTGCCGATGCCGGTCATCGGAGAACTGTCGAATACCTCAAGCAGCACACGCTCGTGGTGGTTACGGCCGAGTCGTGCACCGCGGGCCTCATCGCCTCGCGCCTGGCAGCCGCACCGGGCGCGGGCGAAGTGCTGGAGTGCGCCTTCGTTGTGTACGACCCGAAGGCCAAGCGGCGATGCCTGGGCGTGCCGGCCGAGGTGCTGGAGCGCAACAACCTCACGAGCGAGCCGGTGGCGCTGGAGATGGCACGCGGCGCGTTGCGCCACAGCGATGCGAACGTGGCCGTGTCCAACACCGGCGTGGCCGACGCTTCCGACCCCGAGATCGCACCGGGCACCCAGTGCTACGCATGGGTGTTCCGCGATGCACAGGGCGTGTGCGAGTTCACCGAGACGCGCGTGTTCGAGGGCGGGCGCAACGAGATTCGAGAGGCCAGCGCCGACTACGCGCTCGGCCGCATCGCCCACTACCACGCGCAATGCGACGCGCGACACCGCACCTGACATCAGGCCAACGCGCAGCGGCCCGACGCATGGCGCGCCGCGCTCGAGGTCTTGCGTGCCGGCGCTGCCGCCGATGGCGGGCTCTTCGCCGTTCACCGCGTCGGGCGCCTGCACGCGCTGGCCGCCGGATGCGGGATCAGGCGCTGGAGGGGCTGAACGAAGACCCAGTGGCCGATATCAGCGAGATGAGGAAAAAGCCGGCCGTGATCCAAGCGAAGCCGTAGAGCTTCCAGATCGATTTCTTCTTCATGAGCGAGAACCCCTGGTTGTTGTTCGACGAAGGGAATTCGGCGCGCCCGGCAAGAAAGGGGCGGAAGGAAAACCGGCGTTGCATCACCGGAGAGTCCTACGCGTGTGCCAATGCTCTCAATAAGTCATTTAACATAACGCACATTGTGTGATCGTCATACGCCAGATGAGCCCATTCCGGAAACCGCTCAAGAAAATGCGCTCAGGACCCCATCGGACTGACCGACGCCAACGAAGGATCGAAATCCGCTTCCACGCGTCCGATGTCCGGCACGCGCTGATACCGCAGCACGCGATATCCGGCTTCGATCAGCATCGCATCCCGGTCCGGATCGTGACGGGCCTTGTCCTTTTGATTCTTGTCGCCGAGCTCGACCACGGCCACGACCTTGAACGAGCGGTCGCACACGACGAAGTCGGCGATCCTGCGGCTGAACGTGCTGCGCGCCGCGCGGGTGCGGGCCGTGAGCAAGGCGCCGAAGCTGACCTGCGGCAGCACCACGAGGTCCGGGAGCGTTTGCACTAGGCGGTTGTACATCGCCTGCTCGCGTGCAGTGAGCGGTGCCCGGGCCTTGGGTTTGTCGACGAAGTTGCTGGTGTTTTGCTCGGACCTTTTCTTGGCCACCACCAGAAACAACAGCACGCCGACAACCAGCAAAACAACCATGAATAGAAACGTATTCATCTCTGCTTCTCCTTCTCTAGAGAGTCTCGCACGAGTGCGCAGGCGCCCTTTTTTGGACTTTTGCCGGGCCTGCAAGGCGATGAAATCAGCCCTCAACGCTTGGGCGAATTTCCGGATCCTCTGCCTTCGTAGTTCACTCCCTTGGTCTGCTTGATCTCGATCTTCTTCGCGTCAAGACAGGGCTCGTTCGAATACACGACCTTGCCGCCCTGCACGCATTTGTAGATCGAGTGTTGGGCCGCGGCATCGAATGAAGCGACCGTCGTCAAACCCAGTGCGAAGAAAGCAAGGCCGCCCCATCTCACCATTTGCCGTCCTTGGGCGGCGGCTTCGGGCCGGCCTTGGCGTTCATTGCGGCCGTGATGAGCTGCGCCGCTTCCGCACGGTTCGCCTTGTTCGCGAAGTCGACCGCCGTCATGCCCAACTGATTTTTCATCGTCGTGTCAGCGCCTTCTTCCAGCAGCAGCTTCACGGCTTCGCCCGAGCCGTACATGGCGGCCATCATCAGCGGCGTGGTGCCGTTGGGCGACTGCGCATCGATGAACGCGTAGTTGTCGAGCAGCACTTTCATGATCGTCAACTGGCCGCTGGTGGCCGCGTAATGCAGCGGCGTCCAACCCGTCTTGTTGACCGCGGCATCGCGCTTGAGCAGCTGCTTGACCAGGTCCTGCTGGCCCTTGATCGCAGCCAGCATCAGCGGGGTTTCGTCCTTGGCGTTGGGCAGGTCGACATTGAGCTGCGGCGATTCGAGCAGCACCTGGATGACCTTGGGTGACGGTTCGCGCAAAGCGATCATCAAGCCGGTCTGACCGTGCTCATCGAGCGTGTTGGGGTCGAATCCGCGTTGCAGCAGGGTGCGCACGCCGCTGGCGTTGTCGCCGCGCACAGCACGGAAAAAGTCCTCGAACGATCCTGCATGTGCTGCAAAACATGCAGTAATGACAAGGAGATAAAGCGACTTCTTAAAGTAGTTTTTCATGATCTGACGTCCCTGAATAATGTGTCGAAGTTGTCGCTCGTCGCCTTGGCGATAGTCTCTACGGGCAGGTTTCGCAGCTCAGCGATCTGTTGTGCCACGTAGGGCACGTACGACGGATTGTTGGTCTTGCCGCGGTACGGCACGGGCGCCAGATACGGGCTGTCGGTCTCGATGAGCATGCGGTCGAGCGGCACGAAGGCGGCCACATCGCGCAGGTCCTGAGCCTTCTTGAAGGTCAGGATGCCCGAGAAGGAAATGTAGAAGCCCAGGTCGAGCGCCGCACGCGCCACGTCGGCGGTTTCGGTGAAGCAATGGAACACGCCGCCGGCCGCACCCGTACCGGTTGAGCCGTCTTCGCCCTCCTCCTTCAGGATCGCAATCGTGTCGGCCGAGGCTTCGCGGGTATGGATGATGAGCGGCTTGCGTGTCTGCTGCGCCGCGCGGATATGCACGCGGAAGCGGTCGCGCTGCCACTCCATGTCGGCGATGCTGCGGCCGCCCTTGCGCTCTTCCATCTGGTAGTAGTCGAGGCCGGTTTCGCCGATGGCCACCACGCGGGGCTGGGCCGAGAGACGCACCAGGTCTTCGACGCTGGGCTCGGCGATGTCTTCGTTGTCGGGGTGCACGCCCACGCTGGCCCAGAAGTTGTCGTAGCTGGCGGCGAGCGCCTGCACGTCGTCGAACTCCTCGAGCTTGGTGCAGATGCAGAGGGCCCGGTCGACCTTGGCGGCGGCCATGGCGGCGCGGATCTGCGGCATCTGGTCCGCGAACTCAGGGAAGGTCAGGTGGCAATGGGAGTCTGTGAACATCGGAAATGACGGTGAAGTCGGCGCACCTGTCACCTGTGTGAGGTGGCGCCATACACGGAGTTCCGCGTCACGAGGACGACGGAAAACTCAGATGGTTTGGGTGGGACGGTCCGACGCCATCGAGCCGCCGAGAGCTGCCTCGATGCGCGCCTTCAATTGGCGCGATTTGTCATCCGAAGGAAAACGGATGCCCACACCGGGCGCCCGGTTGCCGGCGGCACGTGCCGGCGTGATCCAGGCGACCTTGCCGGCCACCGGATAGCGCTGCGGGTCTTCGGGCAGCGTCAGCAGCACATAGACGTCGTCGCCGAGCCGGTATTCGCGCGTGGTCGGGATGAAGATGCCGCCCTCGGCAAAGAGCGGGATGTACGCCGCGTAGAGCGCACCCTTTTCCTTGATGGCGAGCTGGATGACGCTCGGCCTGGCGGGCGTGGAGGCTGCGGGCGCAGCAGAGGCGGGGGCGACAGGTTGGTTCATGGGCGGCGAGCGGCTGAGTTTAGGGTGCTTCGCGCTTCGCTCACAAGCGCTTCGAGCATGAGACCTGCATTGAACGGATGCTCGGCGGTCCTCGCGGCATTCGCGAGCGACTTCGACCAGCGCGCCAGCGCCAGCCGCGACGGCGCCGCCGGCAGATCGGCCGCCTCGAAGAAACGGGGTTCGGCGCCGTTGCCGACAGCCATCAGGTCGTGGCAGAGCTTCTGCAGCGCGCCCACGGCCTGGGCCGGCGCGTGGTCCGACAGCGCCCCCACGTCGCCGCGCGAAATGGCCTTGGGAAACAGCGACCACGCCTTGGGCGATTGACCGGAACGCGCGAGCCGCAGGGCGTCGCTGGGCCGTCCACCGGCGGCGCGCAACAGGGCGGCGGCATCGGCGGCCGGCACATCTTGCGCAACGAGCCAGGTTTCGGCTTCAGCCGTTTCGGGCCACGGCAGCGTGTAGCCCAGGCAGCGGCTGCGAATGGTCGGCAGCAACTGCCACGCGGCCTCGCTGGCAAGCACGAAGCGAACATCGCCGACCGGCTCCTCGAGCGTCTTGAGCAGCGCGTTCGCGGTGATGGTGTTCATGCGCTCGGCCGGATACACCAGCACGACCTTGCCACGCCCGCGCGCGCTGGTGCGCTGGGCAAAGCCGACCGCGTCGCGCATCGCCTCGACGCGAATTTCGCGGCTCGCCTTGCGCTTCTTGTCGTCGATGTCGGCCTGCGCCTTTTCGTCGAGCGGCCAGCCGAGTTCCTGCATGGCGACCTCGGGCATCAGCACGCACAGGTCGGCGTGGGTGCGGACCTCGATGGCATGGCAACTGGCGCAATGGCCGCAGGCGGCACCGCCCTCTTCCACCGGCTGCTCGCACAGCCAGGCGGCTGCAAGCGCCAATGCGAGTTCGTACTGGCCGATGCCCGACGGCCCTTGCAGCAGCCAGGCATGGCCGCGCTGGCGCAGCAGTTCGGCAAGGGGCTGGCGCAGCCAGGGCGTGAGAGCTGGCGCGGTCATCGTGCGGCCCCCGCGTTCAGCGCGCCGCGCGCCACCAGCGCCGTCTCGATCTGCTGCCAGACCTGGTCGCGCGCCTGGCTGGCATCGATGCGAATGAAGCGTTGTGCGTCGCCGGCCGCGCGGTCTGCATAGCCCTGGGCGACGCGGCGGAAGAACTCGACCGGCTGCGCCTCGAACTTGTCCGGCACGCGCGCACCGGCCAGCCGCTCCGCCGCAATCTCGGGCGCGAGGTCGAACCACAGCGTGATGTGGGGCTGCAGCATCCCTTGCGCCCTGCCCCCTTGCGCCCACTGTTCCAGCGTCGACAGCACGGCTGCATCGAAGCCGCGTCCCGCGCCCTGGTAGGCGAAGGTGGCATCGGTGAAACGATCGCACAGCACGAGGTCGCCGCGCGCGAGCGCCGGTTCGATGACCTGCACGATGTGGTCTCGCCGCGCCGCGAACACCAGCAGCGATTCGGTCAGCGGGTCCATCGGCTGCTCCAGGATCAGCCCGCGCAGCGTTTCCGCCAGCGGCGTGCCGCCGGGTTCGCGCGTGCGCACCACCGTGCGGCCTTGCGCCTTGAACAGTGCCTCCATCGCATCGAGGTGGCTCGACTTGCCCGCGCCATCGATGCCTTCCAGCGTCAGAAACAGACCGTCGCTCATTGCGTTGCCTTGGGTTTGGTGTCGCTGCTGCTGCCACCACCGCGCTGGTACCGGTTGACCGCGCGATTGTGGTCGTCGAGCGAGCTGCTGAACTGGCTGGTGCCATCGCCGCGCGACACGAAGTACAGCGACTTGCTCTGCGCCGGCTGCACCGCGGCCAGCAGCGCGGCCTTGCCCGGCATCGCGATGGGAGTGGGCGGCAGGCCGCCGCGGGTGTAGGTGTTCCAGGGCGTGTCGGTCTGCAGGTCTTTCTTGCGCAGATTGCCGTCGAAGGTGGCGCCGAGGCCATAGATCACCGTCGGGTCGGTCTGCAGCGGCATGCCGATGCGCAGGCGGTTGGTGAAGACGGCGGCGATCTCGGCGCGGTCGTTGGCCTTTCCTGTCTCCTTTTCGACAATGCTAGCCAGAATCAGCGCCTCATCGGCCGATTTGAGGGGCAGATCGGCCGCCCGCGCCGCCCAGGCGGCTTCGAGCTTCTTGTCCATCGCTCGCATGGCGCGCTGCAGCAGCGCGACGTCGGTCGAGCCCTTCGAGTAGGTGTAGGTGTCCGGGAAGAAACGGCCTTCGGGGTGCACGCCCGGCTTGCCCAGCTTGGCCATCAGTGCGTCGTCGGTCAGGCCCACGCTCTCGGGCTTGAGCTGATCGGCCTTGCCGAGCGCCGCGCGCACCTGCCGCATGTTCCAGCCCTCGACCAGCACCAGGCTGCGCGTGGCTTCCTCGCCGCGCACCAGGATGTTGAGCAGCAGCTTCGGCGTGACACCGCGCTCCAGTTCGTAACTGCCGGCGCGCATCTGGCGGTCTTGGCCCGAAATCCGGAACCACCAATAGAGCAATTGCGGCTGCACATCGACGCCGGCATTGGCCACGGCCTGGGCAATGCCGCGCGGCGTGGTGCCGGGCTCGATGGAAAGATCGGCGCTGGGCGCCGACATCTTGAGCGGCTGGTGCACCCACCAGAGTCCGCCGGCGCCGAGCGCGAGCGCGATCAGGGCGGCGAGCAGGAAGAGGGTAAGAAAGAAGCTGCGCACGAATCCGATGGGAAGCGGTGGGTCGATGGGAATGGGAAAAGGGAGGGAGTCCCTGACGCCCGGAAGGAACAGGCTCGGCCATGATAATTCAGCGATGACCACAGTCGCTCTCAACGGGGTAGCCACCCTCTCGCACCTCGGCGTGATCCGCGCCGAAGGCCCCGATGCCGCCAGCTTCCTGCACGGACAGCTGACCCAGGATTTCTCCCTCCTCGGCGCCACCGAAGCCCGCCTGGCCGCGCTCTGCACCGCCAAGGGCCGCGTGATCGCGAGCTTCATCGGCATCCGGCCGCAGCCCGAGTCGATCCTTCTCGTGTGCAGCCGCGACATCCTCGCCGCGACGCTCAAGCGCCTGTCGATGTACGTGCTGCGCGCCAAGGCCAAGCTGACCGACGCCACCGACCAGTTCGCGCTGTACGGCCTGGCCGGCACCGCGCTCACCGCCAATGGCCTCGATGCGGCCACGCCGCCCGGCAAGCGCACCGCCATCGGCGACGACATCAGCGTGGTGTCGCTCTACCCGGCCGACAGCGTGCCGCGCGCGCTCTGGATCGCTCCCACAGGCCATGCCGCACCGGCCGGCCCGAAGCTCGATGCCGATCTCTGGCAATGGAGCGAAGTCCGCAGCGGCATCGTGACCGTGACCACACCGATCATCGAAGCCTTCGTGCCGCAGATGATCAATTACGAATCGGTGGGCGGCGTGAACTTCAAGAAGGGCTGCTACCCCGGCCAGGAGATCGTGGCGCGCAGCCAGTTCCGCGGCACGCTCAAGCGGCGCACCTACCTCATGCAGGCCGATGCGCCCGTGGCGGTGGGCCAGGAAGTGTTCGCAGCCAGCGATGGCGAACAGCCGGTGGGCACCGTGGCCCAGGCGGCACAGGCGCCCGGCGGCGGTTGGTCGGCGCTGGTCTCGATGCAGATCTCGGCGCTCGAAGCCGGCGCCCTGCATGCCGGCGCGGCCACCGGCCCCGCCTTGACGGTCGAGCCGCTCCCCTACGCCTTGCTCGAAGACATCTGATCTTTCTTCCCCCAACGCCCTGACCCAAAGGGGCGTTCGGCGCCATCGAAAAAGATGGCGCCATTTTTTTGCGTGCCGCTTAACCCCGCCGTCGATGCTGCGCCGTAGAAGCCTGCATCGATCCACTCCTGGCAAGGAAGAGCACCATGAAGCGCAGACTTTTTTCCACCGTCCTGGCCCTGATCGCGTTGGCGACCGCTGCCGAAAGCCCGGCCCGGCCGTTCGCGCCGCCCTCTTCTTCGAGCCGCATCGGCTCGATCATGCAGGTCGCCATCGTCGACCGCACGACCGGCGCGGAACTGCCGATCTACCGCCACCGCGGCGAATACTGGGTGGCCGGCCGACCCGGTGCGCGCTACGCCATCCGGGCGCGCAACGCGATGGGCGAACGCATCATGGCCGTGATGTCGGTGGACGGCGTCAACGTCGTCAGCGGCGAAACCGCGGGCATCGGGCAGACCGGCTACGTGTTCGGCGCGCGCGAAAACAGCGACATCACCGGCTGGCGCAAGAGCGATTCGCAGATCGCCGCCTTCGAATTCGCCTCGGCCGGCAATTCCTACGCAAGCCGCACCGGTCGGCCCGACGACGTCGGCGTGATCGGTGTCGCGCTGTTCCGCGAGAACGTGCCGGTGCCGCCGCCTCCCCCGATCGCGCCCTATCCAAGCCGCGACGAGTACAGCCCGCGCGACCGCGAATTGCGCAGCGAATCGTCTGCGCTGGGCGATGCCAAGGCCAAATCGGCGCCCGCCGAGGCCGCGGCCTCTGGCGACGCACCCGCCGGCAGCATGGCGCGCCGGCAGGCCCCGGCCCCGAGCCTGGGCACGGCCCACGGCCGCCGCGAGACCTCGTACGTCGGCAAGACGAACTTCGAGCGCGCGCAGTCGACGCCCGACGAAGTGGTCCGCATCCGCTACGACAGCCGTGACAACCTCATCGCCGCGGGCGTGATTCCGGTCCCGCCGACGCCGCGCTGGCCGCGTCCTGCGGGCCCATCGCCGTTCCCGGGATCGGACCCCGGCTACGTGCCGGACCCGCCCAGCCGTTACTGATCAGCGCAGCGACCGGCGCATCTCGACGTGCGGGATGCCCGCCTCTTCGAACGGCTCGCCGTGCACCGCATAGCCGAGCCGCGCATAGAAGCGCTCGGCGCTGCGCTGCGCATTGAGCGCCACTTCGCGGTCGCCGCGCGCCCGGGCCGCTTCTTCCAGCACCTGCATCACGGCCGCGCCATGCCCGCCGCTGCGCAGCGTGCGATGCACCGCCATGCGGCCGATGTGGGAGACGCCATCCTCGGCAGGCAGCAGCCGCCCGGTCGCAATGACCTGTCCGATGCGGTTGCGGGCCACCGCGTGCAGCACGACGGCGTCGTGCGCATCCCACTCCAGCTCCTTCGGAATGTTCTGCTCCTCGATGAACACCGCACGCCGCAGCGCGCCCGCACCTTCGCCCAGCGCATCCCAGCCGCCCGTTTCCACGGTGCGCATCGGCTCGCCGGCCTCGAAGCCCAGCAGCACCTCGCGCAATGCCGCAGGCACCGGCTTCGAAGTCTGCGTGGCCGGATCGGCAAAAACATAGACCAGCTCGCAGCCGACCAGGTACTGGTCTTGCCGGAACAGCGCGCCCTCGAACACGATCGACGAATTGCCGATGCGCGCGCACTTCATGCCCACGTCGATCACGTCGTCCATGCGCGCCGAGGCACGGAAATCGATCGTCGCCTTGCGCACGTAGAGGTCGCCGCCCAGCGAGTGCATCGCCTCCTCGTACGGCAGCGCCATCGCGCGCCAGTAGTCGGCGATGGCGGTGTCGAAGTACATCAGGTAGTGCGCGTTGAAGACGATCTTCTGCATGTCCACTTCGGCCCAGCGCACGCGCAGGCGGTGGAAAAAGCGGAAGTCCTCGCGTCGGTTCGCGGTTGCCTCTTTCGCAGTCTCTGTCATGGTGCCAATGCTTCCTTGAGTGCCCGGGCCGCGTCGCCTTGCGCCTGCAGCGCCTCGGGCAATGCGCGGCCCATCTTGATGAATTCGTGGATCACGCCGCGGTAGATCTCCAGGTCGACTTGCACGCCCGCGGCGCGCAGCTTGTCGGCGTAGGCAATGCCTTCGTCCACCACCGGGTCGCATTCCGCGAGGCCGATCCATGCGGGCGCCACGCCGTCGACGTCGTCGGCCAGGAGCGGCGCAAAGCGCCAGTCGTCGCGGTCGGCCGGCGTGCGGACGTACTGCGCGAAGAAGAAATCGATCATCGCCTTCGTGAGCAGCGGGCCGTGCTCGAAGCGCCGGTGCGATGGCGTGTCCTGGTGGGCAGTCATGCCGGGGTAGATCAGCATCTGCAGCGCGAGCGGCAGCCCCGCATCGCGCGCCATGATCGCGCACACCGCGGCCAGCGTGCCGCCGGCGCTGTCGCCGCCGACCGCGAAGCGGCTGCCGTCGAGGCCGAGGCTCGCCCCCTGCGTGGCGACGAACTGGAAAGCATCCCACGCGTCGTCGGAGGCGGTCGGAAACTTGTGCGCGGGTGCGAGGCGATAGTCGACCGACACCACCGCACAGCCGCTCTTGTTGCTCAGCACGCGGCACAGCGTGTCGTGCGTGCGGATGTTGCCGACCGTGAAGCCGCCGCCGTGGAAGTACACCAGCACCGGCAGCACGTCCGATGAGGGCGCGTAGAGCCGCGCAGGTATCGCAAAGCCGTCACGCGCGACGATGGTGAAGTCTTCGATGCGCGCCAGCTCGGGCTTGGGCACTTCGAGCACGCCCGCGCCTTTCTCATAAGAAGCCTTGGCCTCGTCGGGCGAGAGCTGGTCGAGCGTCGGATGGCCGGCGCGCGCCATGCGCTCGACCACGCTGGCCATCTTCGCGGTCAGCGGGTGCGGGGGGAGGTTCGTCGAAGGGTTGGTCGTCATGTGCCGAGCGCGACAGCGGCAAGGGTTTTGTTCATGTGCAAGGCTGTCCCCTGTTGTTAGATTCGGATGGTCGGCAATCGTACTTCCCCGACGCTTTTCTCCGCGTCCGGGCACCCACCCACCACGTCAACACGTCCCGATCCCATGGCACTCATCCAGTACCTCACCCAGATCCAATTCGAATTCGGCGCGATCAAGCTCCTGTCCAGCGAATGCGCGCGCATCGGCATCAACCGCCCGCTGATCGTGACCGACGCCGGCGTGCGCGCGGCCGGCGTGCTGCAGAAGGCGCTCGACGCCATTGCCGACCTGGAGGTCTCGGTGTTCGACCAGACCCCCTCCAACCCCACCGAAGCCGCCGTGCGCGCGGCCGTCGAGCTCTACCGCAGCGGCCGCTGCGACGGCCTCATCGCCGTGGGCGGCGGCTCCGCCATCGACTGCGCCAAGGGCGTGGCCATCGCCGCCACGCACGAAGGCCCGCTCAAGACCTACGCCACCATCGAAGGCGGCTCGCCGAAGATCACCGACCGCGCGGTGCCGCTGATTGCGGTGCCCACCACCAGCGGCACCGGCAGCGAAGTGGCGCGCGGCGCGATCGTGATCGTCGACGACCACCGCAAGCTCGGCTTTCACAGCTGGTTCCTGATGCCCAAGGCCGCGATCTGCGACCCCGAACTCACGCTCGGCCTGCCGCCCAAGCTGACGGCCGCCACCGGCATGGACGCGATCGCGCATTGCATGGAAACCTTCATGTCGGCCGCGTTCAATCCGCCGGCCGATGGCATCGGTCTGGACGGCCTGGAGCGCGCCTGGCTGCACATCGAGCGCGCGACCAAAGACGGCAGCGACCGCGAGGCGCGCCTGAACCTCATGAGCGCCTCGATGCAGGGCGCGATGGCGTTCCAGAAGGGCCTGGGCTGCGTGCATTCGCTCAGCCACAGCCTGGGCGGCGTCGATCCGCGCCTGCACCACGGCACGCTCAACGCCCTCTTCCTGCCCGCGGTGATCCACTTCAACGCGGGCGCCGAGTCGGTGCAGAAGGACCAGCGCCTGCAGCGCATGGCGCAGGCGATGCACCTCGATTCGGCCGGCGACCTGGGCGATGCGATCCGCGACATGAACGCGCGCCTCGGCCTGCCCAAGGGCCTGGCCGAAGTGGGCGTCACGCCGGCGCTGTTTGAAAAGATCATCGACGGCGCGATGGCCGACCACTGCCACAAGACCAATCCGCGGCTCGCTACGCGCGACGACTACAAGGCGATGCTCGAAGCGTCGATGTAAGCGGCCCGGCGCCGGGTGCCCGAGGCGGCCAACGCCGCCGGGCATGCCGGTTGCGCGATCTGGATCAATGGGATGCCAGGCATCCCCAGGCGCTCAATGCCTGATCCGTGGGGATTCCGCCGGAGGCATTTCTGGCAAGCGAGGGTGCGCCGGCCGGGGCGTTGTCGTCGTGCACCCATTTGTCGAGATCGGAAACCGCATTCCAATTCAATTGCAGGGCGCTCAAGCCCAGCCTTTTGAGCAATGAATTGGTGTTGTAGAAGCCGTGGCTGTAATCTTCGATGAAATAGGCGCGCACGGAATTATCTACTTCGTCCGCAGTTGCCTTTCTGGTCAATTTACTGACAAATCCACCAGCCTGGGTGCAAGGGACCAGAAAATCGGATGTCCCCTGATAAATGATGATCTTCTTTCCTTTCTTGCCCGCCCTTTTCTGGTTCGCGGCTGCATTGAAGAAATTGGCAAGATCACCCGGCTTGACATTCCATACAGGCGCCAACTCATCCAATAGCCTGCTATAGCCATCGTAATTCGCACCCGATTCAATAGCCACATTCGCCAGATGCCGCGACGTCGCACCCAGCCCGTCGCTCAAGGTTTGCTCGGACACATCTCCGCCGAACAGGCTGGTCAGCATGGCTGCGCCGCTGTTCCAGTTGATCACCCAATCGTTGACGACCGCCGGCACCTCCAGCGTCTTGAGCAGATTGGTTTCGTCAACGGGAGGCGCGCCCGCCACAGCGCCGTCGTACGCATCCGGCCAATTGGCAATAGCTTTCAATGCCTGCCTGCCGCCGGTGGAAATACCTACAAAATAGGTATCGCTGGGCGCAATTCCTGTCAATTTTTTAACCAGATATAACCCGACATCAAGCGATTTCTTGATGGAATCCTGCCCGAAATTCTTTACCGCTTCCTGCTTGGGAACATCGCTGAGTTGCCTGCTGGGCCGCACGAATTGCGGATCGAATGCCTTGGACGATTCACCAGCGCCCGCATCACTCAGAACGACCGCGTAATTCGCCAGCGCCGATCCCTGAATTGAAGGTGAAAATTGCTGATTGCTTTGCTGGCCGGCTGCCACGACGTCGGAACTCCAGGAAAATCCGCCGCCACCCAATTGAACAAATTTCCCATTCCATTGCGATGGAATATAAATCTGGTAATTGATATCGGGAATCCGATAATCGGGCGCCTTGACTGCTGGATCAATTCCTCCGGGAGAGGTGGGCTGAATTGTTCCCTTGATCAGGCAATAGGAAGGAAGCGCGAGCCAGATCTGTTGCACCGATGTGATTTTGAATCCGCCGGTCTTTGGCGATGGAAATCTGGAATTGCGGAAATCATTCAATACGGCATCGCCGTATATCGATCCATTCAGCTGGTTGGAACATGTCCGGATAAGGGTGCTGGAAATATCGCTGGCCGCATGAGCGAATGAAAAAATTCCCCCGCAAGCCATTGCCACAAAAGCCGAATTGCGTAACCAAAGCGAATGACGCCGCCCCAAAGACCCGCTATTTTCTGTCTTGGTCAAGATTTGTCTCCAATTGATTGAATTGAATATTCACGGGCGTCCATTTTTCAATGGCGCCATACCTTCTGTGAGGCCGTGAAATTCTCAATCGCCTGGCAACAGGCCGCGCTATCCCTGCGGCGCCATTCGAATGACCTTCAGTGCGCGCGCAAGCGCTTTATTCCGCCTTCACCCCCGCCGTGCGGATGACCTTGCCCCACTTGGCCGTCTCCGCCGTGATGAACGCATCGAATTCCTCGGGCGTGCTGCCGGCCGGAATGGTGCCCATTGCATCGAGCTTGGCGCGCGTCTCGTCGCTCTTGATGATCCGCGCGACTTCCTCCGACATGCGCTTGACGATGTCGCGCGGCGTGCCCGCCGGCGCGAGCATCCCGGCCCAGGTGCTGCCGGTGAAGCCCGCGAAACCCTGCTCGATGAAGGTCGGCACGTCGGGCGCGGCCGCGAGGCGCTTGTCGCCCGCCACGCCGATCAGCCGCACCTTCCCGGCCTTGCCCTGGTTGATGAGGCCGGTGGGTGCATCGAAGAACAGCTGGATCTGACCGCCCATCAGGTCGGTCAGCGCGGGCACCGCGCCGCGGTACGGGATGTGGATCATGTAAGTCTGCGTGAGCGACTTCCACAGTTCGGTCGTCAGGTGCGCGGCCGATCCGTTGCCCGAGGAACCGAAGCTCACCTTGCCGGGGTTGGCGCGCGCGTAGTCGATGAGTTCGCGCGCGGTCTTGAACGGCGCGTTGATGTTCACCGCGGCCAGCAGCGGCGAGACGCCCATCAGCGACACGCCGGTCAGGTCCTTCTGCGGGTCGTAGGGCAGCTTGGGGTACAGCGTGGTGTTGGCCGCATACGCCGCGATGACGACGCCGAAGGTCGTGCCGTCGGCCGGCGCCTTGGCGATGGCGTCGACGCCGATGAGGCTGTTGGCGCCGGGCTTGTTGTCGATGATCACGGGTTGGCCCAGGCGCGTCTGCAATCCGATCTGCACGAGCCGCGCCATCTGGTCGGTGAAGCCGCCGGGCGTGTAGGGCACGACGATGCGGATCGGCTTGCTGGGCCACGCGGTCTGCGCGAAGGCGGGAACGGCGAGGCTGGATGCGGCGGCGGCGGCTAGCGTGAATCGGCGGCGTGTCAGCGTAAGGGCCTGTGGCGGGGTGCGGTGCATGTGGCTTTGTCTCTTGGTGGCTTCTGAAGAATGGTTCGAACCATTCTCGAAGCGCCACCGGCGATGGCCGTCAGGGTTTGTCCCGGCGGCGGGCCTCTCGGCTCTCCTCTCAGTGCGCGAGCGGCAGATGCATGTCGAACCGCGCACCGCCACCGGCTTCGTTCGACGCCTCGATGCGCCCGCCGTGCGCATGCACCACCGCCTGCGACAGCGCAAGGCCCAGCCCCAGGCCCGGCGTGGCTTCCGAGCGCGCGCCGGCGCCGCGGTAGAAGCGTTCGAACAGATGGGGCAGATCGTCGCCGCGGATGCCGGGGCCGTGGTCCGACACGCTGATCACCGCCTCGCCGGCCTCACCCGCCTCTGCATCGGCGCGCAGGCGCACGCGCACCTCTGTGCCGGCCGGCGAGAACTTCAGCGCGTTGTCCAGCAGGTTGGCCAGCGCCAGGCTGGCCGCACCGCGCGCCACCCGCGCGGCCACGGGCGGCGCGGGTTCCAGCAGCAGCGTCAGTTGCCGTTCGCGCGCCAGCGGCTCGAGCCGCCGCACGGCCTCTTCGGCCAGCGCGTTGAGCGACACCGTCTCGGCCGCATCGCGCTCCTGCCCCGCGTCCAGCCGCGCCAGCACCAGCAGTTCCTCGACCAGCAGCGTGAGCGACTCCACCTCTTCGAGCGACGAGTGCAGCGTTTCCACATAGGCTGCCGGTTCGCGCGGGCGCCGCAGCGCGAGTTCGAGTTCGGTGCGCAGGCGCGACAGCGGCGAGCGCAGCTCGTGCGAGGCGTCGGCGGTGAAGCGGCGCTGCGCTTCCATGCCGTGCTCGATCCGTCCCAGCATCGCGTTGAGCGTGTCCACCAGCCGCCCGATTTCGTCGCGCGAGCCCGGATGCGGCAGGCGCTCGCCAAGGTTCGCGTCGCCGATGCGGTGCGCTTGCCGCACCACGTCGTCGATGGCGCCGAAGGCGCGCCGGGTGATCAAGGCGCCGGCCGCGCCGAGCGCGAGCAGCAGCGATCCGCCGAGGATGAGAAAGAGCACGCTCGCCATGGCCACGGTGCGGTTCACATCGTCCAGCGAACCGGCCACCTGCACCGCCAGCAGCGAGGGCCGCCCCGACCCTTTCGCACCCTGGGGCACCGGCACCGAGACCATGCGGGTCGGCTCCTCGCCGAAGCCGTCGAGCGTCTCGAACACGGTCTCGCCGGCCGCGAGCCGGTCGCGCAGCACGGGCGGCAGGGGCAACTGCGCTTCGCCGAGGTTGGCACTGCGCGCGACCACGCCGCCGCGCGCATCGACGATCTGCACCAGGCGGTCGAGCCGCACGAACGAGGGCGCGCCCGGGCCGGGCGGCGCCTCGTGCACCGTCACCGGGCTGCCGTCGGCGGCGGCCAGCAGCATGCCCATTTCGGTTTCGGCGAGCGCCAGCAGCGCTGCATCGAGCTCTCGGTGCACGTTGCGCGCGAACACGAGGTAGGCGCCGAACGCGGCCATCGCCATCACCACCACGATGACGCCCACATGCGCCAGCGCCAGGCGCTTGCGCAGGCTAAGCATGGCCGTCGTCCGGCGGCGCCAGCCGGAAGCCGCGTCCGCGCACCGTGTGGATCAGCGGCGCGGCGGGCGGCGCATCGACCTTGCGGCGCAGGTTGCCGATGTGCACATCGATCAGGTTGTCGATGGCGATCAGGTCGTCCTTCCACACCTGTTCGGCCAGGCGGGAGCGGCTCACCACCTCGCCGGCATGGCGCATCAGGATCTGCAGGATCGCGAACTCCTTGTGGGTAAGGTCGAGCACCTGGCCGCCGCGCATCACCCGCTGGCTTTGCGGATCCAGGCTCAGGTCGGCCAGCGCGAGCACCACCGGCCGCATGATTTCGGAGCGCCGCAGCAGCGCACGCACGCGCGCCAGCAGCTCGTCGAAGGCAAAGGGCTTGGTGAGGTAGTCGTCGGCGCCGTTGTTGAGGCCGGCCACGCGGTCGCCGAGCGCGTCGCGGGCGGTGAGCATCAGCACCGGGGTCTTGCAGCCGCGCTGGCGCAGGTCGCGACAGAGCGTCAGGCCGTCCTTGCCGGGGAGCATCCAGTCCAGCACGATCAGGTCGTAGGCGATGACGAAGGCCTCTTCGTCGCCCTCCTCCGCCGTGTGCACCACGTCGACGATGAAGCCTTCTTCCTGCAGGCCCCGGGCCAGGAGGCGCGCGGCCTTGCGGTCGTCTTCGATCAACAGGATTCTCATGGGGCTGGATCATGCCTCGCCGCGGCGCGGCCGATCCTGAAGACATCTTCAGGATTTCTTGGGAGCTTCTTCAGGCACGCCTCGCTATCTTTCGCCGCTGGGGCGACAGGGCGGATCAAGCACACGGGAACACGTTCCGTGCGCGGCGCGGCCGGCCCGCAAACGGACGCCTCGCATCGTGACGAAGAAACATCCACAGCCCCTCCTCCCGCGCGGGTGGCTGGCCCTCGGCCTCTTGGCCGGCGCGGCCCTGCTGCTCGTCTTGACCGTCTACCGCGCCCACGCCAGCGCGCCGCCGGCCGCGGCGCCCGGGCCGCTGCTGGTGCGCGAGGGCAACCGGTTGGTCGTTCCCGCGGGCTCGGCGTTGCGCGAGCGGCTGCGCGTCGAGACCGTCGGTGACGAAGCCTCCGCGCACGAAGTCGCCCTGCCGGCCACGGTGGAGGCCGACCCGGCCCGCACCGCCAACATCGTGCCGCCGCTCACCGGCAAGCTGGTCGAGCTGAAGGTGCGGCTGGGCGACACGGTGCGGCGCGGGCAACTGCTGGCCACCGTCGCGTCGCCCGATCTAGCGCAGGCCGTGGCCGATGCGCAGAAGGCGCGCGATGCGCTCGACCTGGCGCAGCGCGCGCTGGTGCGGGCGCGCGGCGTGAACGAAGCGGGTTCCAACGCGGCCAAGGATGTCGAAGCCGCGCAGAGCAGCGTGGCGCAGCAGGCGGCCGAGCTGCAGCGCAGCGAAACGCGGCTGCGCACGCTGGGCGCCGATGGCGGCGGCGTCTCGTCAGGGCGCGGGTCGCAGGTTCTCAACATCACCGCGCCCATGGCCGGCACGGTCACCGCGCTGAACGCCGCCGCGGGCGCCAACCTGAACGATGCCAATGCGGTGCTGATGACGGTGTCGAACCTCGATGCGGTCTGGGTCACGGTCAACGTGCCGGAAAACCTGGTGAGCGCGGTGGCGCCGGGGCAGAACGCGGTGGTCTCGCTGGCGGCCTACCCGGGGCGCAGCTTCAGCGGCAAGGTCGCCTTCGTGAGTGCGGTGCTCGATGCGGATTCGCGCCGCGCCCGCGCACGCATCGTGTTCGCCAACCCCGAGGGCCTCTTCAAGCCCAACATGTATGCGACGGCGGTGCTCGGCGTGCCGCAGGCGCGGCAGCCGCAGGTGCCGGCCTCGGCGCTACTGATGAACAACGACAGCGTGAGCGTGTTCGTCGAGGCGGCGCCCTGGACCTTCGTGCGGCGCGCGGTCGAGCCGGGCCGCGAAGACGGCGACAACGTGCGCATCCGCAATGGCCTTGCAGCCGGCGAGCGCGTGGTGGTGCGTGGCGGTGTGCTGCTGAATGATTAACCTCGTCATCACCCAATTCTTTCGCCGCAGGCACCTGGCCTGGGCGATGTCGGTGGCGCTGCTGCTGTTCGGCGCCTGGTCGTGGACGCAGATGACGGTCGAGGCCTATCCCGACCTCGGTGACGTCACGGTGCAGGTCACGACGCAGGTGAACGGCCTGGCAGCCGAGGAGATCGAGCAGCAGATCACCACGCCGCTGGAGCGCGCGCTGAGCAACACGCCGGGCCTGGCCTCGATCCGCTCGAGCAGCACCTTCGGCCTGTCGCTCATCAACCTGAGCTTCAAGGACGGCACCGACGACTACTTCGCGCGGCAGCGCGTGAGCGAGCGCATGGGACAGGTCAGCCTGCCCTCGGGCGCGCAGCCAGGGCTCGGCCCGGTGGCGGGGCCGGCGGGCGAAATCTATCGCTACACGCTCGAATCGGACACGAAGAACCTGATGGAGCTGTCCGAGATCCAGCGCTGGACGGTCATTCCCGCGCTGCGCCAGGTGGCGGGCGTGGTGGACATCAACAACTTCGGCGGCTTCACCAAGGAATTCCAGCTCGAACTCGATCCGTCCAAGCTGCAGAAATACGGCCTGGTGCTGAACGACGTGGTCACGGCCATCAACAACAACAGCGCCAATGCCGGCGGCGGGCGCATCGCGCGCGGCGACCAGAGCTACGTGGTGCGCGGCATCGGGCAGATCCACACGCTGGACGACCTGGGCACGGTGGTGGTGGCGCAGAACAACGGCTCGCCGGTGCTGGTGCGCGACCTGGGGCAGTTGCAGTTCGGCCACCAGGAGCGCGGCGGCATCCTGGGCAAGGACACGAACCCCGACACCATCGAGGGCATCGTGCTGATGCTCAAGTACGAGAACCCCTCGCGCGTGCTCGAAGGCGTGCACAGGAAGATCGACGAACTGCAGGCCGAGCTCGCGCCGATGGGCGTGAAGATCGTGCCCTACATCGACCGCGACGACCTGGTGAAGCTCACGGTCGACAAGGTCACGCACACGGTGCTGGAAGGCATGGCGCTGGTGTGCTTCGTGCTCATTCTTTTCCTCGGCAGCCCGCGCAGCGCGGTGGTGGCGGCGGTGGCGATTCCGATGTCGCTGGTCACGGTGTTCATCGTGATGCACTTCACCCGCATGCCGGCCAACCTGTTCTCGCTGGGCGCGATCGACTTCGGGATCATCGTGGACGGCGCCATCGTGGTGATGGAAGCGATCCTGCGCCGGCGCGAAGAGGAGCCGCACGCCACGCTCACCGAAAGCAACATCCTGGAGACGGTGAGCCATGTGTCGGGGCCGATCTTCTTTGCCACGCTGATCATCATCACGGCCTACTTTCCGCTGTTCGCCTTCGAGCGCGCGGAGGGCAAGCTGTTCAAGCCGATGGCGTTCACGGTGGGCTATGCGCTGGTGGGCGCCCTGCTCTGCGCGCTGACGCTCATTCCGAGCCTGGCCTACGTGGCGCTGCGCAAGCCCAGCAAGCCCTTCGTCAACAAGCCGCTGGTGTGGCTCACTGCCGCCTACCGGCGCGTGCTCTCCAGGCTGCTGGATGCGCCGGCCATCGCCTACGGCCTGAGCGCGCTGGCGCTGGCCGCGGTGGTGGTGCTCGGCGCCACGGCCGGGCGCGAGTTCCTGCCCGACATCGACGAAGGCGCGCTGTGGCTGCAGGTGCAGCTGCCCTCGGGCCTGTCGCTGGACAAGGCCAGCGAGATGGCGACCGAGCTGCGCCATGTGCTGCTCGAATACCCCGAGGTGTCTTACGTGGTGACCCAGCTCGGGCGCAACGACGACGGCACCGACCCCTGGACGCCCTCGCACATGGAGGTGCCGGTGGGCCTGAAGCCGTATGCCGAGTGGCCCGCGGGCGTGAACAAGGCCGCCTTCGTGCGCACGCTGACCGAGCGCTTCGCCAAGATGCCGGGCTTCGACGTGGGCATCAGCCAGCCCATCATCGACGGCGTGAACGACTCGGTGGGCGGCGCCCACAGCCCGCTGGTGCTGCGCATCTACGGCGACGACCTGAAGGAAAGCCGGCGCATCGGCAACCAGATCGTCGAGTTGCTGGGCACGGTGCGCGGCACGGCCTCGGCCTCGCTGTTCCAGGAGCCGCCGATCCCACAGGTGGTGATCCAGCTCGACCGCGCAGCGGCGGCGCGCTTCGGCGTCAACGCGAGCGACGTGGCCAACCTGATCCAGACCGGCATCGGCGGCGCGCCGGTGATCACGGTGTATGCGGGCAACCGCACCTACAACGTGGCGGTGAAGATGCCCAAGAGCGCCAAGGGCGGCACCGAGGCCATCGGCGCGCTGCTGCTCAACAGCTCCAGCGGCGCCAAGGTGCCGCTGTCGCAGGTGGCCGACATCCGGCTGCAGACCGGCGAGAGCACCATCTCGCACGAGATGAACGAGCGCCAGATCACCGTGCGCGTGGACAACCGCGACCGCGACCTGGCCTCCTACCTGGTCGAGGCGCGCGAACGCATCGCCAAGGAAGTGAAGTTCGACCCCGCCAAATTCCGGCTGCAATGGGCCGGCCAGTTCGAGAACCAGCAGCGCGCGCAGGCCCGGCTGGGCGTGTCGCTGGCGATCGTGGTGGCCATCATGGCGGTGCTGCTGTTCTTCCAGTTCGGCAAGATCCGGCAGGTCGTGCTGATCCTGGGCGTGGTGCCGATGGCCACGCTGGGCGGGCTGATCGCGGTGCATGTGGCGGGCGAAACGCTCAACGTGGCCACGGCGGTCGGCTTCATCGCGCTCTTCGGCGTGTCGATACAGAACGGAATCATCATGGTGGCGAACTTCCGCCGCGTGCGCGGCGAAGGGCTGGCGCTGCAGGCCTCGGTGCTCGAAGGCGCCGCCGAGCGCCTGCGGCCGGTGCTGATGACGGCCACCGTGGCCTCCGTCGGCATGCTGCCCGCGGCTCTGGCGACGGGCGTGGGCACCGACGTGCAGCGCGGCTTGGCGACGGTGGTGGTCGGCGGGCTGGTGGTTTCCACGCTGCTGACGCTGTTCATCCTGCCCACGCTCTATTTCGCGCTGGAGCGTTTCTTCGAGCGCAAGGGCTGGGGCCTCCGCTCGCGGCGTGACCGCTGAAAGCCGGAACATCATGAAGACGACGAGATTGACTGTTCACTGCACCGCAGTGTTCGCTGCGTGCATCGCGCTGCTGGGCGGCTGCGCGGTCGGCCCCGACTACGTGCGGCCGCCGCTGAACCTGCCGGCGCAATACACGCCGGCCCCCGCCACCTCGACTGCCGGCGAAGGCGTGCCGCTGCAGCGCCTTTCGCCCGACCTCGACGTGCCCGCCCAGTGGTGGCAGGCCTTCCGCTCCGAGCCGCTGAACGCGCTGGTCACCCAGAGCCTGGCCGGCAACCCCGGCATCGAGGCGGCCGACGCGTCGCTGCGTGCCGCGCGCGAGAACGAAGCGGCGGACCGGGCCGCGTTCTGGCCCGCCGTCGCGCTCGGCTACGCGCCCACGCGGCAGCGCGTGGCCGGTGCCGTCGCGAGCCCGGTATCGTCGAACGCGAGCCTCTACACCCTGCACACGGCGCAGGTGACCGTGTCCTATACGCCCGATGTGTTCGGCGCCACGCGCCGGCAGGTCGAGGGTTCGCAGGCACAGACCGAAGTCCAGCGCTTCCAGTGGCTGGCCGCGCGGCTGTCCCTGAGCAGCAACGTGGTGGCGGCCGCGATCACCGAGGCTTCGCTGCGCGCGCAGCTGGACGCCACGCGGGCCATCGTCGACGGGCAGAAGGACGTGCTCGCGGCCTATCGCAAGCAGCAGGCGCTCGGCCAGGTGGCGCCGGCCGATGTCGATGCGCAGGAAGCCGCGCTCGCCGCCACCGAAGCCACGCTGCCGTCGCTCGACAAGCAACTGGCGCAGCAGCGCAACCTGCTGGCCACGCTGGCGGGCCGCTTCCCCGCCGAAGGCGTGGCGGCGCGCTTCGATCTCGATGCGCTGCAACTGCCGTCTGAGTTGCCGCTGACCCTGCCCTCCCGCCTGGTCGAACATCGCCCCGACGTGCGCGCGGCCGAGGCGCAATTGCAAGCCGCGAGCGCCGCCATCGGCGTGGCGGTGGCCGCGCGGCTGCCCAATGTGACGCTGGGGGTGAACAGCTACGGCTCGTCGGCCGCCACGCTGTCGGAGCTCTTCAAGTCGTCGTCGCTGTTCTGGACCTTGGCTGCAAGCGTGACCCAGCCGATCTTCGACGGTGGCGCGCTGAAGCACCGCGAGGCCGCGGCCAGGGCATCGTTCGACCAGGCGGCGGCGCAGTACCGCGCCACCGTGCTCGCCGCGTTCCAGGACGTGGCCAACACGCTCGAAGCCATCGATGCCGACACCCGCGGCCTGCAGGCTGCGCTGAAGGCGGACCGCACCGCGGCGCAAAGCCTGGAACGCACGCGGCGGCAGGTGGCGCTCGGCGATGCGAGCGCGCTGTCGCTGCGCGTTGCCCAGCAGGCCCGCCAGCAGGCGCTGCTCGCGCTGGTGCAGGCACGCGCCCTCCGGTTGACCGATGCCGCGGCACTGTTCCAGGCGCTGGGTGGCGGCTGGTGGAATCCGCCCGCGGACGGCATTGCCGCCGCGCCTTCGACCTCCCTTTCCCACACGACCGTTGCCAACGCCGCGGGACCGACATCGCCATGAACATCCTTCGCCACGACATGGGACCGCGCTTCAGCGAGATGGTGGTCGTCGACCTGGGCACCGCGCGGCTGCTCTACCTCTCGGGCCAGGTCGCGGAGAACCCCTCGCTCGACATCACGGGGCAGATGCGCGAGGTCCTCCGCCACATCGACAGGCTGCTCGCCATGCAGGGCGCGAGCAAGAAGGACCTGGTCAGCGCCACGATCTACCTGCGCACCGTGGGCGACTACGCCGCGATGAATTCGGTGTGGGACGAATGGGTGCCCGCCGGCCATACGCCGGCGCGGGCCACGGTGGGGGCGAAGCTGATCGACTCGGAATACCGGGTCGAGATCCAGGCCACGGCCGCCATCGGAACCACGCCATGAGCCCTGCGTGGCGCGCCAGCGTGCTGTGGGCTTTTGCGCTGGGAGGCTGCGCGGCGTTCGACGCCCATTCGCTCGACCGGGCCGCGGGCTGGCATGCGGCGCAGGTCGTCGCCGTGGGTCGCGCGGGTGATCTGTCGGGCACCGCCGACCGTAACTGCGGCGCGGCGGGCGACGCCTCGGCGCGCTATGCGGTCGTGCGCTATCACAACGGCGGCGTGCATTCGCGCTCGCTGGGCACCGACCGGCTGCCGGCAAACACCGAACTCAAGGTGGGCGACGCGGTGTACGTGAACACCCTCGACTGCGCCGCACCGCTGATGACGCCGGCTCAGAGAGGCAGCAATTCGGGTGCGCCGTCGCGCTGAAGCCAGCCTTCGAACTCGTCCGACAGCCGCTGGGCCTCGCGCGTGGCCTTGCCCCAGGCCGTGATGCGCGCCTGTGCATCGTTCTGGAAATGGATGAAGTCCTTGCGGTCGGGCAGCTTGCCGTTGGGCAGCGACTTCACCCATTCGGGATCGGGCGCAAGCACCACCATGCGGTCGAGGAATCCGGTGGACTTGTGGCGCCAGCGCAGGCCCTTGTCGAGCCAGCCCGGCACCACCGCGCGCTGGAAGTGCGGATACAGCACGATGCCGTCGTCGGCAGGCTGGTAGTCCAGGTGCAGGTGGTAGTCGGTGATGCCGCCGTCCCAGTACGCACCGCGCGGCGCGCCCGGGATGTCGTGCACCGCGGCGAGCAGGAACGGAATCGAGCACGAAGCCTGCAGCACCATGTTGAAGTTCGCTTCGCTCAGCGCGTGCTGGCGGGTGCGGAAATCCTGCGTACCGAAAGGCAGCGCCGCGCCCGGCGTGGAGAACACGCAGCGCTCCAGCCACGCGCCCAAGCTCTTGCGATAGACGCTGTTCGAGGCAAAGGCGCCCAGGTAGCCGAACGGCGTGCGCGCCCTGCCCTCGCGCCCGAGGATGTGGCGGCCGCGCGAGGTCACCACATGCAGCCGGTAGCGCGGGTGGTTCAGCACCTCGCCGATGCGGCCGCCGTAGAAATCGACCAGGCTTTCGGCGAATCGCTCGCTGAGCTGCCGCGGGCTCAGGCGCTTCTGCCCGGGCGGCACTTCGAACTGCTGGCGAACGTAGTCGTGCTCGAAACGCTGAAAGGCAGCCTCGGGGTCGGAAAGGCAAGCCGTCGCGAGCCGCCACGCGCCGATCGACGCGCCCACCAGGTGCACTTGCTGGCTCGACTGAGTGAGCCAGCGGCCGAAGATGAAGCGATCGAGCGGCCCGAGGATCAGGCCCTTGGGCCCGCCCGCCGCACCGGGGACGGTGCGAACGTCCTCGGCGCGGAGGCCGTGCTGCTCGATGTGCTTGCGGGCCGCGGGGCCGGCGTAGATGCGTAGCGCTTTCATGCCGGGTGGGTCAGCAAGAACCGTGCGGCACGGTTACTTGCGCAACCCCTGCAGCTTCGCAAACGCACTGGCCATCTGCCCCGCAGGCTGCGGCGAGTTGTCGCGGCGCGGCTGCTGCTGATTGCCTCGCCCCGCCCCTTCGAAGCGGTTGTCGCGCGGCCCGTCGCGGCGCGCGGGCGCTGCATCGAGTTTCATCGACAGGCCGATGCGCTTGCGCGCCACGTCCACTTCCATCACCTTGACCTTGACGATGTCGCCGGTCTTCACGACCTCGCGCGCGTCGTTCACGAACTTGTGGCTCAGCTGGCTCACGTGCACCAGGCCGTCCTGGTGTACGCCCAGGTCGACAAAAGCGCCGAACTGGGCGACGTTGCTCACGGTGCCCTCGAGGATCATTCCCTCGACCAGGTCCTTGATGTCGTCCACGCCGTCGTTGAAGCGCGCCACCTTGAAGTCGGGGCGCGGGTCGCGGCCGGGCTTCTCGAGTTCGCCCAGGATGTCCTTGACCGTGATGACGCCGAACTTCTCGTTGGCGAAGAGCTCGGGCTTCAGGGTCTTGAGCATCTCGGCGCGGCCCATCAACTCGGCGATCGGCTTGCCGGTCTTCACGATGATCTGCTCGACCAGCGGATAGGTTTCCGGGTGCACGCCGGTGATGTCCAGCGGGTCGGCACCGCCGCGGATGCGCAGGAATCCGGCGCTCTGCTCGAAGGCCTTGGGGCCGAAGCCGGTCACGTCGAGCAACTGCTTGCGCGTGGAAAACGCGCCGTTGGCTTCGCGCCAGCGCACCACCGCCTTGGCCACGCTGGCCGAGAGGCCGGAGACGCGGCTCAAGAGCGGAACGCTCGCGGTATTGAGGTCCACGCCCACCGAGTTCACGCAGTCTTCGACCACGGCCTGCAGCGTGCGGGCGAGCT
>Ga0163161_10000576_pt1 | contig 29505 bp, 34 predicted proteins | sample S45metaG_FD_129847 | JGI IMG/M metagenome (GOLD analysis project Ga0163161, IMG submission 129847) | Switchgrass rhizosphere microbial communities from Kellogg Biological Station, Michigan, USA - S4-5 metaG | ecosystem: Host-associated > Plants > Roots > Rhizosphere > Soil | place: USA... | reverse complement strand
TAATTATAATACCATCAAAAATCCAGAATTGTTAGATCATATTAAAAGAATCGGAATCGTAGTATACGACAAAGATCGAACTATACCGAAAAATAATTCTTAGACCACCACTATTTTATGAAATCTTAGGGAACACCCTTTCCAACAGTTCGTTCAATCTGACCATCCTAAAGGTCCATAATTTATCCTGAAAATGCTTAGCTACAGTGATACCATCAGTGTAGAACGATTATTTGTTAGTTAGACCCTTAGTAGCTGCTTCCAATCCTTCTTTTCCATCAACACTAGTTGGATAAAGCCTTAAAAGCAGGCGAAAAATGGGTAGCGCTTCAGCTGGCCGTTTATCTAATAATAATACGGAATAGGCCCAGTTCACCAGGTCACGCTCGGGGATCTTATAACCAGGCTGCTTCGATAGTAATTGATCGTAAGCTGCATCGAGGTCTTTGTATTTCTTTGACCTCCACTGTTCGTTCAAAGGTATCAACGTATCAGACAGATTGCCGCCATTGGCAGCCTTAAGCTCAGGATGGAACAGGCCTGCTATCTCAGAAGCCAGATTCTCCGGACCGATCGACTTCATGTTGGTGAGCACAATAACGGCCAGGTCGTGATCCGGATAAACGTAGAACCAAGACCGCGAACCACCTATACCCGCAACCGCACGAGGGGCTACGTTTCTTTTAGCCACCCATCCCAATGCCCAGCCGCCATAGCTGCCATCGTTCAATTTTTGGGGTGCCCACATCTGTTTTAAGCTGGTCGGTGATCTTAATAGTTTGCCGTTTCGAAGGGCCATGATCCACTGCGCCAACTCCGTAGCCGTACAGTTGATACCGGCGGTGGACCTAAGCTCAGGAAATTCTTCCCAGGTGCGCTCCAGGGTTTGGCCCTTTATAAAATTCCGCTCTGTAGTTCTTGACACCGCATAGGTGGGTGCCTTGTTGGATATAACGTCCCTAGAATCACCGAACCCTGCGAGCGTGATCCCCGCAGGTACAAATTGTCGTTCTTTGACGAACTCTTCAAAACGCTTACCGCTTAACTTTTCAATGATCTGCCCTAACAGCACGTAGTTGGTCTGGTTGTAAGAGGTCCTTTCTCCCTCAGCGAACTCCATCGGCAGATCGCGCGTTCTTTTCAACGCTTGCGGGTAAGGAAGGGCTTCAATAAAACCTCCTTTCTTTACATTTACAAAGTCAGGTATGCCGGAGGTATGATCAAGCAGGCTTTTGACTTTGATGTTTCTCCAAGCCAGGGGAAGGCTGTCCAGGTAACGGCCTATTGGCTGTGTTACGTCTATCTTTCTGTCTTCGGCCAGTTGCATGATAGCTACACCGGTGAACGCCTTTGTTGCAGAGTTGATAGAGAACAATGTATTGTTGGTTACCGGCACTTGATGCTCAACGTTAGCGGTTCCAAAAGCCTCAGAGAACCACAGCTTGTTGCCTTTTACGATAGCCACCTGTAAGCCGGGTATCTTTCTAACAAGCATTTGCTCCCTTAAAAGTTTACGGACAGAGTCGGGGTTTACCTGGGCAGCGGAAACGTATGGCGTAAATAGTATTAGCAGGTATAAGGCGAAGTAAATGTTAATTTTATGCATGGATAGATTTTAATCAATAGACGCCTCAAATTTCGGCATGTTACAGTTGATACGTTATATTCAAGGCCTCAGTGTTCCAAAAAGAGTTGATCCTAATTTAATGAGCCTTAAGACATCAGGTTGCCCGGTACGACATATAGGACGGTGCTTTCTTACATTTTTTTTTGTTTAATCTTAGAATACGCGGGCCTCGGGGCGGAGCTGTTTATATACCTCGGGTTCCGACCAAAATAAAACTTTGTGGATAGATAAGATGAAAATAATGAAACTATTCTTTCCTGGCCTTTAGTGCTTCAATTAATTCTATTACAAGTGAATCACCTGTTGTAGCATTGTTAGTCAAGACAACCACTGTTGGTTGTTTTTCTGGATCAATACAAATCATAGAACGGTAACCGCCAGTTCCGCCACCATGCTGTAATACATCTTGAGCAAACATTAGCATATCCTAAATATATGCACAACAATGGAGGGAGATATTTTTTTGTAAAGTAAGATGACAACGTATTTGTGTAAAGACTAATCAGTAGTTCCCTTTTTCGGGAATACAATGTCTTACGCCACCACGTGGGTTCTCCATATCTCCAATATAACGGGGTATTAAATGGCAATGGAAATGGAATACAGTCTGTCCGGCAGCTCCGCCGCAATTCATACCAATATTAAAACCATCTGGCGTATGCTTAGCCAATATCAACGACTTACCAATTTTGATTGTTTCAATTAGCGCATGCTGCTCTTCAAGAGTTAAGCTAAAATAGTCAGCTCTGACAATATTGGAAATAATTAACAGATGCCCGGGAGATACGGGAAAGCCGTCCTCAATAATGAAAAAATGATCATTCCGGAAAATCACTTTGGCCGGTGGAATACTTAAGAAATCTTTCATTAGAAATTGCCTGGTAATTCAAATTTGGGCTGCCATTTATGAATGCCTAGCTCAGATGCTAAGTTATATTGTTTTTCCAAGAAATGTATACGCTGTTGGCGTGTACTTCCGGTCTGGTTAATAATTGTCTCTGCTAAGGGATGTTTACTTTCGATGTAAAATTCGTTTCTATTGAAAAGCCTTTCAAGAAATCTGCGTTCTGGTATTCTCGCCCGTTTATCATTGTTCACTTCCGCATCTGCAAGTACCAAATTCCATACACCATTGATGTTTGCACCTTTAGAATGATGTTGGCGCTTGTGGATATGTGGCAGGAAATGGTCTACAGCACAAATTCTTTTAGATACTTCACTATTGATCGTGATGTCATTGAAGGAGTAGAAGCACTTACCCTTCTGATAACCATTCAGGGCATCTCGTACTGACGTAATATTTAACCTTTTCATAAAGTTGTCCTGCACAAACAAAAGTGAGTCTTGCTCGTCGTACTGAACTTCCAAAAGATTCTTATTGATCTCCAGGCTCCAGGCAGTTTCAACCAGTTTCCATCTTGCTTCAACTTCCAGGCCCAGGTTAGTGTATTGGAATGTATCACGTAATTTTAAAAGGCTGTCTCTGATGATGATTTCCTTTTTGCCGCTTCCAAAATTTTTGTCGTAAAATCTGTTAGGTATGATATCCCCATTTACATTTTGAAATGCATCTATTACATTAACAAAACCCAATCTCTCGGTTTCAAGATGAAGCTGGTCAATATCTATTGATCCATTGATATATGCCCGACAGCTATTCAGATATTTGCTACTTTGAGAATTTCCTTGTTTGTCGTTCTGCCTTAAATGCTCAACAATATGAGCAGCAAATGGAACAGCAAGATCACCTAATGTAACCGAAGTTGTTTCTGCATCGATAATGTCAATCAAAGTTTTAGCAAAGGCAAATTTATATGTTGCAGAATTTTTGCCAAAAAGGATTAGCGATCTCCACTGTGATTCTAAAGACAGATCCTTGCTCTGAAATAATGTACTCATGTATTTCAAGATACAAATATTTGCTGTTGATCATAGAAAATTGTATCAGCAAATAATGATGTATATTATTGATGAATATGTAACCCTCCCTTTTTTCGAACTGGTTTAGGAGACGAGAATTCAAATCTATATAATATTTTTCATCCCTCAGCATGCAGTCATCTCCGCAGGAGTTGACTGCATGCTGAGGCTCCATTCTGCTCTATATTCCAGTGGAGTTTTACCACCTAATGTTTCATGTGGTCTTCTGGAATTGTAATCTGTTACCCATTCTTCTGCTAGTATCTGTACCTGCATTATATCTTCAAATAAGTAGGCATCCAGAATACTTTCTCTAAAGCTTCGGTTGAAACGTTCTATGTATCCATTTTGCATGGGTCTGCCAGGCTGGGTATATTGAATTTTGATACTGTTGCCCTCGCACCAGGTGTTAAATTCCTTACTTATAAATTCTGGCCCATTATCTACCCGGATACATTTTGGCTTCCCGTGTTCATAAATAATTTGTTCCATTAACGCCGTAACTCTAACTGCAGGCATAGAATGTGCGACTTCAATAGCAATGGCTTCCCGGTTAAAATCGTCAATTACGTTCAGTGTCCTAAACTTTCTCTGGTTGATCAGTACATCACTCATAAAATCAACAGACCACATCTCCCGCGGAGCCGATGGTTGAGTAAGGGGATTTTTCACCCTTTGCGGCACACGGCGGCGTGTTTTTCTTCTTTGATTTAGCCCCAATAGTAAATATACACGCCGCACCCGTTTGCGATTCCACTTAAAGCCCTGTGTGCGGATTCGCCCATAATAAAGATCCTGTCCTTCAGTAGGATAACTGACCGCTAATTCCTGCAGTTTAGTAATCGTTTCTGAATCATCTTTTATCTTTTTATAATAATACATGGATTTCGGTAGTGATACTACACGGCAAGCCCTGCTAATACTAATCTGGTGGCTAACCACCACATAGGTAACCATGTCTTTACGCTGGCAGGGCTTTAAAACTTTTTTGAAAGTACGTCTTTCAGTATTTTATTGTCCAGAGCCAATTCAGCATACATATGTTTTAGTCTGCGGTTCTTCTTCCAGTTCTTTCAAACGGCGAAGCTCCTGGTTGTCCATCCCTGAATACTTTTTCTTCCAATTGTAAAAGGTCGCCTGATGTACGCCAAGAGCACGGCAGATATCCGCCACTTTTTTTCCTGACTCCTGTTCCTTAATTGCTGCCACGATCTGGCTTTCACTGATTATTGACTTTTTCATCTTACTGTTTTAAAGTTACGAATTTTCGCGTTTCAAAACAGTCCGATTTTTTGGGAGGGTTACAGTTACAGATAGAATATTTATATGGTTGCATTACTCAATTTACTTATTTTGAAAACAAAAATTGGTTTGATATTGGCACGCTAGATTTAGACAAACAATTTCAACTAAGAGATGGACTTTTTCCTGATTCCGCAGATGCAGATTTTATATTTGATCCATATAGTCACAAGTTTGCTTATATTAAAAAATCAGCTATTTCAATATCTCCATACCCAATCCGAAATTTCTGGGAAGAAGCCTTAAATGCAGTAAAAGATGAAAACGAATTCATTCATGTCGATGTTGTCACTGGTGACGACTTCCAAAAATTACTATTAGAATCGAGGCAAATAAGGAGGCTGGAAATAGATTTAAATTATTCTAATTCTGGAATTGGCTCAATAACTAAAGAATTATTAGATGATGATTTAAAAGGAGTCAATCCCAAAAGTGCGTCTTTAGTTATAGTTGCAAAACCGAATGAAACTTTACAAATAGACGACAGTGATATAGTAAAAGGCGCTTTGGAGCTTGCTCAAGAGGATGGCGATGCTAGAGCAAAAATAATTGATAATAATGGAAACCTTGTTGATATCAGTACAAGAAGTTTTCCAGAGAAAGCCTTCTTTACTTCAAATTTGATATTGCTGTGGGAAAATTTTATTGAAAAAATTCGCCAAAAATGGCCAAAAAACGATAATAATTAAATGGAGGTCGGTTGGAAACAAATATGGGCCCTTTATGGCTGGAAAGAGTTATTTCATCAAAAAAATAAGTTATTTTATTTTTCTTTGGTGATGAGCATAATTGCTACCATATTATTATGGCCTGCAAAAACCAACTCGTATTTAATGTTATTGAAAGTTATAGAGGTGAGTATTTCTATTATGCCCACACTGCTCGGATTTAATTTGGGAGCATACGCCCTTATTATAGGTTTTTTATCTAACAAAAATCTTCTGAATGCTTTAGTGAAGAAAACCGATACAGACCGTTTTGACAGACTACAGAGAATAAGTGGTGTATTTGCTATAAATATTGTCGTTCAGGCATTTACACTCCTTTCCTCATTCATGCTGAAAATATTTATTGAACTTGATATTCCATCTTTTAATTTTTGCTTGTGTGGCCTAGATATAATATTGGCATTAAATATTTGTATATTTTTATTCATTTTCTTTTTCACCCTATATTCTGTAGTATTGGTTATACAAAATGCCATTAATATTTTTGATTTTAGTCAACTTTTCACATATTTTGCTAACAAAGGAGATATAAATAATACTGAAGACCAATAATTTGATTTACCCATCCAGCCATTGGGAAGAGAGGACTTTACAAGGAGGTTATAGCCAGTAAAAGGTTCAAACGATCTTATGGATCAGCAACGCTCCGAATTTGGAAGATGTAACTTCAGCCTCGTTCAGTTCAATCATGAGGTAAAACTTTCAGTTACACGAGTACCGGTAAAACCGTTTGAACGCTTTAGCCTTGCCGTCTATAAGCCTTTCGGGAATACCGACCTTTACGACGCCATTGGCGAAACCTTAAACCAGGCAACCAAAATTTTTAACAAACTTGAAGGAGTTGATAAGCCGGCTGCGGTCCTTGTATATATTATTACTGACGTACAAAAAAACGCAAGTAGATTAATAATTCTCGTCAGATCTCCAGCATGATCGAGCAACTCAGTGCTACCGGAATCTGGTCTTTTGAGTTCTTCGCTGCGAACATCAATACTTTTGCTTCGGCTCAGGAGATCGTGATAACAATTGAGAATGCAACTTCATGGGCATTTGAAATACAAGGTGTTGATCTGGATTGTCTCGTCCTGAAAAAACCTTACAGGTGAACAATTTTAATCCTTAATTTTCCTTACATCAATTTCTCTTAATCCTATATAGAGTTTACAATATAATAAAGTAAAACAGTTGATGCAATAGGCAACCCTATTTTTTATTCTAGCTCTAAAACAGCTGCAGGTTTTTTGAACCTTCTATATTGCTTCCACTGCTTTTTAAGAATTCCCATTTCCTTATGTGCCTGGTCAGGAGTAAGGTAGTTGATACTACTGTGTGGCCGTTTTGAATTATAGATATCAATGATCTTGGACAATGCTTTTGAAGCCTCCTTATGATTTTGGTACACCCTTTTTGGATAAAACTCATTTTTAATAATTCCATTAACACGCTCGGCAAGCGCATTGTCATAGGGGCTACCACTCTGGGTCATACTAATTGCGATCCTGTCTTCATTTAAAATATCCACATATTCAGCACAGCAATATTGCACTCCACGATCAGAGTGATGCACAAGTGAAAATGGCAGTTTATATTTCCTGTCTGCTATCGCCATCCTCAAAGCATTTATACAACTGCTAGCTTCAAGCGTGTCATGAAGGCTGTAGCCCACAATTTTTCTGGAGTATGCATCTGTGATCAAACTAAGATAGCTGAACCCCTGAAGGGTTCTAATATATGTAATGTCACTAACCCAGAGCTGTTCTGGATCCGTTATACACATCTGTTTGATTAAATTTGGATAGCGTTTTAACCAATGATTTGAATTTGTGGTCTGAACCATTCTTTTTCTCCTCCTAATCAGCAATCCATGGAACCGTAATAAATCGAAGAGTTGATCTCTTCCCATTTTTATATCGTGCTTAATAAATTCTGGTTTCAGCAGAAAATAAGCTCTCCTGGTACCAAGTAATGGCATCTCATCCCTTGTCTCTCTAATCATTGTAAGAACAATCATATGGGCTATTGAAGTCTTTTTGAAATGTTCCATTGACTCATAATAAGCCTGTCTTGTTACACCAAACAGCGCACAGAGATTACCCAAACCTTCTTTTGGAAATTTCTGCCTTAGTCTTTTGACTGTTTGGCACCAGGCTTTTTTATGATTTTTATATTTAAATCTTGTTCACTGACTTCGATAATGGTCTGAAGACCAACAATAGTCAACTTTGCCTTTTCCAACTCTTTAGTAAGATCCATCACCTGCTTCGATAAGACTCTTACTTTTGGTTCCTCTTTTGTATCCATCATAGCATTTTTGGCTATCTCCATGGGCCTCATGTTATTATGAGAGAGTGAAGTCACCCAACTATCAACGGTTTTCCTGTTGATAACGTATTTTAATGCTGCAGCTCTTTGGCTGAGTAGTCCGCTAGTGATTTCTTGAACAACCCTGATCTTCAACTTCTCATTATAAGATCGGCTACTTTTAGCTTGTTTAATCCTGATTATTTCTTTTTTAACCGGCATTTTTTTGCGATTTAATGTAAGGCCATTTTAGGACGAGACAAAGAGCTACAATACGGTAAATGGTTATGTGCAGAACAGACAGCAACCAAGACTTGAAATCCTATAAGAAATTGCAAAAATTTTAGACGTTAACATTGAAGATTTATTGACAGAAGAATGAGTAAAGAAAACCAACTAGAAGACGACCTTTAAGAGCAGTTAAAAGGGCCTTTATGTATATCGTTCTGAAATTGTCGATAGAAAAACATTGGAATTCAACTTTCGTCAAAAATTTGAAGCACTCAATCGTGTTCGATTGACGGATAGTGAGTATTTGCGATTACTAGAAGAAATTATAAATCCTAAAAAGGCTCCGAAATCTGGAGCCTTGATTTGTTAGTTTTATATTATCTTCTGGCTAGGAACTCGCCTAAACATTTTGCCGGTTAAACGGCTTTGGCAGCCAGTTTTTTAAAGTAGTCCGTAGTGGTTTGCCAGTTGTTTAAAGTTTTTTGTATTTTTTCATCATCTAAATTGAAGAGCCTCGCTGAATATTCTTGGTGTACTTTGTCTATATAGGCTTTTAAACCTGTCTTTGCCTTTTCCACATCAGGTACGTCGTCAGCGCAGAGTGAGGGATGTAGATACGGGTATTCCCCGGCACATTGTGGAATGTCATCCATAAAGTAAGCGGGGAGCGCTGAATCGGTAAAATAGGTGCAGGAATAGCCGTGAGCGACCTCGTCCTGATTGTAGTAATTCCTCGATGAGACCCATTTCTCATTTAGTCCGGAAATCTGCCCCAACCGGTCGCTTATTATTTTTAGTATTGAATCATACATGGTTTGACCATGGTCATTGAACAATCTTAGAGTTTCAGAAATGTAGATGGCGTGATAAAATATGTTTTTATCATCCTTTTTGTGCAGGTAGTCAATCAAGGCAATGGCTAAAGTCTGGTAAAGATGTACGCCCGCTATAAAAGCAGGGAAGGCTTTAAACTTAAAACTTTTCTCCAGGTTTTCACCATCCTCTATTTTGAGCAAATTGATGTGATAAACTAACCCGTCTGGATCCAAGACCAATGATGAGAGCATTTTACCAAGGCCCATATTATCCCTTTCGGCTTCCCTCGCAGTTAAATATTCACTTTTGTACCAGGTAAGGGTAGTGGTAAATTTGGTATTTGTCTGCTGTATTTCTCTTTGGTCTAAAAGGCTTTTAAACGAATAGGTCATGGATTGCTCTAGGGACATGGATCCGGTTAAACTGGAATCTACAAGGGCATGAACTACGCCGATTAGACCAGCCAGGATTGGGCCCGCGATGCCGCCCGCGGCAAAAGAAACGATTTCCGAGAAGTTTAGGATGATATCCAGTGTTTCCTGCGGGATCCCCAAAAAGGAATCTGCCAGAAAGTTGTCATCGAACTGATCTGTCATTACACGGCTTACCTCTAGCTGCTGAATTTGCTTTTTTTTGTTTGACGGGGATGAAGCGGCCTTTGCCGCTGAAATCTGTATTTCGGCGCTATCTGCATTCATCAGAAATCCCGGATATAGTATGGCCATTTCACCTAAGTTGGTCGTCCTTTTGCACAGTACTGTTCCCTTTGCATATTGCAAAAAATTATTTTCCAAAACTCCGGCTACTTCGGTTTGTATCTGCTCACCTGGCAGCAACGGGAATTTGATTGCATTGGCGGCAAGAAATTGCTTTTCCTGTACAGCCAGCTGCATCAATAGGTTTTTATCTGTTACAGAGTCTTTCAGCTTGATTTCAGGTAGCTGAACGATGCTGTATGTCAGGAAATTTTTAAGGCTACCGGCGTCTGGATCGCTATGATGCACGCCATCTTTTAAAAAGGAGTTTTTTTTATTCAAGAATTCAAGATAGGACAGGCCGTAAATAAATGGATCTTTGTAATCCCTGGAGAATAAAATTTGAAATTTCATAGTTTACTTATTTTCCGGGGTGGGTGTGGGTGCCGTCATTGTGGTGTTCACTGTGGTCATCTTTATCGTTGTGGTGCGCAGGGTTATCTTTTACAATCTTATCAATTCCAAGGATCGTCGAATCTACTTCCGGAAGATAGTCTCCATCGATATCAGGAAGATCACCAATGTCAATAGATTCTGTTGTTTTGGTAGAGTTGTCCATGGTATCTGTAGCGTCATCTCCAGGGGAGGGTTGTTTAAAGGGGTCAGTAAGTTTACCGGCCCTGGCTTTTGCGGTGTGTATTTTTTTAGCAACGATATCAAAGGAATTTTTTAAACCATTCCTGTCGCCAGTATAGAGATTATCGGGCATAGGGTATGTGGGCTTTACACCGTAGCTAGAAAAGCCAATGAATTCAACTCGCGGGTGTTCCTCAAAAAAAGAAGATTTCCATATAAATGGCTGACCGGAGGCACCTAAATTCGATTCGATGATCATCACATCAATGCGTTTATCTTTTATGAATTGTTCAATCTCACGGTATTTCTCATCGCTGATTTTTCCGCTTGATTTAAAGTCATTGTTTTCAAGGACAGGCATTTCGTCAAGTGACTTGACTACCGAGGTTTTTTTTATTCGTTCAAGGGAGCTATTGAAAAATAGATCCATTCCTGGGTCTTGTTTGTGGCGTATAATTCCAACTCTCATATGGAATATTTGATATGAATTAGTAATTAATTTAAGGAAGAGTGAATTTAGGAAAGAAATGAAAATAAAACAAAATTTTATTTTCATTTAACTTTTGTTAAGATATTATATATCTTAAATTCATTTGACCTTTTTTTACAGCAGCTTTTTGTACATGCGGATATTGATGGGAAGTTATAGCTGACACACGCTGAAGGATTCCCAGATGGATTCGCTCTTAGTCAGGTAAGTGACTATCCCAAAATCATCATCAATCAAACCGACGCATCATCAACGGACACCATTCACAGGATTCGTTTCAAAACAGATCTGGCACCAGAACTGATAGAAGTATCTTTTCTGAACGCGTTGACCTTTGCTTTCTCTGAAATCAAAGGTAGAAGTTACGGTGGAGGTGTGTTATTGTTAATTCCGGCTACTGATGTAGATTTAACTGCCATTGATGCTCTTATTCCTAAACGTAAGATCACAGAAGTTCTTGATATAATTGATGAAGTTTTATTGAATAAACAATTCGGTTATTCCCGTGAAGGTGTGATGAAAATGAGATCTTTCCACTATTTAATCACCGGCGTGCTAATAACCTAAAAATCATATCAAATTGCAATATTAGCATCTGCTAAACGTTACTATTAATACTGATCAATCTGATAGCTCTAAGAATCTGATACTTATTGATCTGAGTAATAAATATGAACCCTAGCGACAAGCAAATTTTGTCTCCTGTACTTTATGAAGATCGCGAGCTGTTTTCCATGGCTTGTGACCAATACCGGCCAGAATTGTATGCCATTGCGTTAAGGATTTGTGGCCATGATTATGCTGACGATGCCGTGCAGGATGCCCTCATCACAGCCTATATAAAGTTCCACCAACTTCGAAACAGCGATGCCATTCGACCATGGCTTAAACGTATAACTATCAACAGCAGTTATCAAATAATGAGGAAAATAAAATCCAGATTTGAGATTGCTTACGAAACCCAAAGTTTTGAACCTGTCGAAGACAGCATCGACCGTCACATTGAGAATCTGGAGCAAAGAGACCACCTGTACGCATCACTTGCCAACATTTCTCCAGTTTTAAAGCAGCCCTTAATTCTACGGTACTTCAGCTCTTATAATAGCTACACACAGATTGCAGCAATTTTAGACACTCCTGTTGGAACGATTCGAAGCCGCTTGAATGCAGGCAGGGCTGAATTAGTTAAACAATGGCATATTGATAAATTTAATCCATCTGCAGAAATTGACAGTTCACGCAAATGGAACAATTATTATAAAGAATTGATGCCTGCTATTCATCAGGACAGTTCAGCGTTCCGCGAACTTAATCGTCATCTTAACGGCAACCTTGAGCTGGTATTGACTAGTGGTAAGCGTCTTCACGGAAAAGATAAGTTCATTGCTTCTATATATGATGACCTGGAACATGGCAGTGGTATTGATATGGTTTCTGGATGCATAACTTCCGGCGAAATTTCGGTGATGAATATCCAATTTAGCAACTCTCCAGATCATCCCAGTCATTGCCCTCCCAGTTCCTTGATCGTTATAGAAAGGGATTGTAAATCAATGAAGCGGCTAAAATTATATCATGCACCAAGGTCAGACCTAAAAGTGGGCAGCAGTTATTCATAAACTGAACTCAGCAGTTTTGCTATTTGTTGTTCAATAAAATAATAAAAACTGGCTGTTGTTCAAATGATCTGCTCATAGATAGCCTTTGCAACTACTTCTGTTAAGGACGCCACTTTTAGTTTTTCGTAAATTTTCTTTACATGATTGCGAACCGTATCATACCTGATGTTCATGTCTGCCGCGATCATCTTGTGACTTAGACCATCAATAATATGCTTCAGTACTTCCTTTTCCTTTACAGTTAGATGATAAGCATGGGGGGGCTTTGGTCGCATTGACTTAAGATCAGGCGACCGGTAAATGATATCCAGCACTTTTCTTGAAATCTCGCTGCTCATTGGAGCACCGCCGGACCTTAACACTCTAATGCTTTCAATCAGAGTGCTTTTCAAGTCAGCTTTTTTTAGATAACCAGCAGCTCCAGCCTTGATACTGTCGATAATCATGATCTCTTCAACTATGTTGGTTTGAATAAGTATTTGTACGTACGGCAATTCACTGTTGAGTAGTTTGATCATATTTATTCCTCCTCCTTTCATTCCGATATCGAACAATATGATATCTGCTTTGCATTGCATTGCTTTCTCTACACAATGCGATGTATCACCGAATTTCCCGACGATCTCCAGACTGAGGTCTGTATTTAGTATTTGCGATAAGACACTCAGAAAATGCTTGTCTCCTTCGAAAATTAGAACTTTTGTTGTCATTGCGTCTCTGATAAATTAGAATAATCCTTTAATATGCAATAAGCCGGTAATACTGTTTGCAGAACTACCGGCAAAAAATATTCATTGAGTATAGGGTAAGACCATAGGGAATTGACTTATCATTAAACCGTCTGTCACCTTTTTTCACAAATGGCATCGAACTCTTCAGGCTGCTCAACCCAGGGAAAGTGCCCGCTCTGTTCAATAATCGGAAGTGTCGGGTTGACAATCTGCGTGTGTATTCATTCTGCTTCAGTCACAAGGTGACCCGCAGCCGAATGCCCGGCAAGGGAGAACGCTGCCAAACCAGGGTATTTTCTAGGTGCTTCGATATCGCCTGTACAGTGCGCTTTCAAATACTTACTTGCGCCGGTAGGACCGTAGGACTTACTACTGAGTCTGCTGTCCATGTACTTGACGGTAAAATGGCACTCAAATACCTTGACTGGTATTAAATCAATGGCATTTACTCCCCAGCCTTGAAAGGGAACAAGCAGCACCTGACTTTTATTACCTCCCATGCAATAATGGAGGCGCAAGCCGTTAACTTCTGCATAGTGTTCCCCTTCTTAAAGTTTTCCAAAATGATAACACCGGTTGTTCGGATTTCTTGCCATTGATACGTTTGAAGCTTACAGTAAGTGTAGATTGAGTGCGATTGCTCAGATAAATGATTCGATTTTCATAAGTCTTATTTAATCTCCGTCAATTTGATTTTCAGACGATTGGTTCAGCTGCAATTGCTTTTTTCCGGAATTTATCGCCTTGATGTATTGGATCAATCCCTGAAAATAAACTTTCTGGTCATCATAGAAACACATATGACTTCCATTTGGGCAGTATAGAAAACTGCCATACTTAACCTGAGAAGCTATCCATCTCATATGCTCAGGGTCCATTGTGTCATATTTGGCCCCTATTGTCAACACCGGAATATTTATTCCTGATAATTTTGCCTTAATATCCCACCCAGTTAATTTTCCCCGCAGGCCGAATTCGCTTGGTCCCTGCATGATGGTATAGAAGTCGTGGTTTATTTTTCCGAAAGCGCGGTTTAAAGGCTCAGGCCACTCTTCAACAGGAATTCTGCAAATAAACTTTGAATAAAAATGTGGAACGAGCAATTCCATATACCGGGGGTTTTTAAAATCATTGTTTGCCTCTATTGCCCTAATTTCTTTTAAAACATCAGGGTCTATCTGTTTTGCTAAAACATTGTTGGCATAGCGATTATAGTCATCGGCACTGGACATCATATCCGATACGATCATGGCTTTCAGGTTCTGTTGATATTTTAAAGCATACTCCATTGCCGCTATACCTCCCCATGAATGTCCATAAAGATAGAAGTTATCTGCATTCAGATGCAGTGCTTTTCTGACTTGCTCCACCTCCTCAACACATCTCTGGAGATCAAAGAGTGTCGTGTCTTTAGGGTTGTCTGATCTCCCTGTCGATAATTGATCATAGTAAATGAACTCGATACCTTCTGCTGGGAAAAAACTTTCCATGCATTCAAGGTATTCAGAACTGGCACCTGGTCCTCCTGAGAGGACCAGGACTTTAATCTTAGGGTTATTGCCAACCCGCCTTGTCCATACATTAAATGTTCCTTTGGCTGTTTTAACAGGTATCAATTGAGCACCGCCAGTTTGAACACCCTTACTGGGTTTAAAATATTCACTATAATCTGGCGTCTTAGGATCATCTTCAGTGTTGCAGGACGATGTTACTACTGTAGTTAATAAAAGGCAGCAACAGATCAGATTAAAGCTTCTGCTTCGTGGAGCGAAGTTCTTGTTGAATTTCTGGCGGTCCAGCATTTTCTCTGAACCCACGCTCAATTTAAAAATTTGATTTTTCATAATTAACATTGTTGAATATTTACAATGATGAACGAAGTGGTTCGAAAGTTCGGAATTGAGAAAAATATATATAATTAAAAGATGCTGCTCAATTCATTTGTTATATCTGAGAATGACGGAATGATGTGATTTTTAAGAAACTGGACCTCACAGCAAAATAAAATTGAACTCCACAACAAAGCAGACTTTACAACTTATGCTGAAATTTGCTTACATAATTAAGTATTAAATCATGAATAATCAGAAAGTATTAGTAACAGGAGGAAGTGGATTTGTAGGTATTCACACTATCTTACAATTATTACAACAGGGATACATTGTCAATACCACGTTACGTTCCTTATCGAAGAAAGATACTGTAATAAGTGCTTTAAAAGATGCGGGATTGGTGGATTTTGGAAATCTGCATTTCTTTGAGGCCGATTTAATTGCGGATAAAGGCTGGAATGAAGCCACAGAGGCTTGTAATTACGTCCTTCACGTGGCTTCACCATTTCCATTGGTGGAACCTGAAGACGAGAACGAACTTATTATCCCAGCCCGCGATGGTTCTCTAAGAGTTCTAAAAGCCGCCAAATATAGTGGCGTAAAGCGAGTAGTAATTACTTCTTCATTTGCCGCAATTGGCTATAGCGAAGACCGGAAAAATCATATCTTTACCGAAGAAGACTGGACCGATGAGAACGCATCCTTAGCGCCTTATATTAAGTCAAAAACCATTGCTGAAAAAGCAGCTTGGGAGTTCATGAAAAAGGAAGCTGGCGATATGGAACTATCGGTTATTAACCCTGTCGGAATTTTTGGACCTGTTATCGGGAATATTTACCCGGCCTCCTTTGAGGGTGTCATAAAATCGATTATCGACGGTAAAGTTACGGAAAGCCCGGCTTTTACATTCGGCGTAGTGGACGTTCGTGATGTAGCTGATATCCACATTAAAGCCATGGTGCATCCGGAAGCAAACGGGCAGCGCTTTTTGGCAACATCAGAAGGTGCGATGAGTTTTTATGACATCGCTCAACTGATCAAAAAAGAACGCCCCGGAAAAGCCGCAAAAATTCCTACCATGGAACCAACAGCACGGGAATTTTATATAGAAATGTCTAACAACAAAGCCTGCGAAATTTTAGGCTGGTATCCAAAAAGCCAAGAGGAAGCAATTTTGGCAAGCGTGGACAGCAACGGGGTATAATTTTTCTGAAATTAGGTTACAGCACGATAATGAAATTTAATCACATACACTCCTGTCATTTAGGCCCGGAAATTTCTCCTGAACAGTTTATACCGGAACATTTCTTTATGTTCCTGCTGAAAGGAACGGTGAAGGCATATGATGGCAAGAAGCGCTATTCCATGGAACCGGGCGATTACGTTATCGCCCGGAAAAACCATTTAATCCGCTACACTAAGTTTAAGGAGGATGACCAATTTGAAAAGATCATTATCACCCTGGATGAAGCATTTTTAACACAGTTTCTGGAACGCCATCCTTATGATGTACAAGCATCACATTGGGGTGAATCATTTATATATGTAAGCGAAAATAAATTATTTAAAAGCTATATTCTATCGCTGAAGCCTTATTTCACAGGAGATTTGCAGATTGATGAAACTTTTGCAGATATCAAACGGGAAGAATTAATGCTCATTTTATTAAATTCAGAGCCTGATCTTGCCAATGTCCTGTTCAACTTCGGCATTCCAGACAAATTAGACTTGGAAGAATATATGAATCGGAATTTCAGGTTCAATGTCAGTCTGGAACGCTTTGCTTTTCTCACAGGTAGAAGCTTATCCTCTTTTAAGCGGGATTTTCAGAAAACGTTTGGGACAACGCCTGGGAACTGGCTTAAAAAGAAAAGGCTTGACGAAGCTTTTTTTCAAATCCGCACACAAAATAAAAAACCAAGCGAAGTCTATCTGGAAGTGGGATTTGAGGACTTGTCTCATTTTTCCTTTGCGTTCAAAAAAATGTTTGGAATGAAACCCTCAGAAGTAGGGACAAGCTAACTGACAATTTCAGAAGATCTTTTTCCATTCGTCACTCAATGATGCCATATTGAGAGTCGGGAAATCGTTACAGAATTATCTTTTCCAAAGTAAATGTCATCTATGAAACAATTATGGTACTTATACAAATTGTATGTGCGGTCGCTTACTGAACACTTCTGCAGGCCGGTAGGGGGGGATACAGTTTTGAAGTTGGAGAATTTTTAATAAACAAAATCCGTCTTGCCGTATAGCGGTAGGGCGGATTTTGTTAACATGAACAAGATGATATCTTGGCGCAAATATAGGGTTAGGTGACAGCAGGTGTGATCTACTTACCTTGTAAAGTTGCCTGAAATACCGGGTGATTTTTAACCGAGAGAAGTACGATATAATGCCCTTTATTGTTCAGGTGGATGCCATCGCCAGCCGCCAACTCAGGTTTGATCCTGAAGCTGGATGTGCTTAGCTGATCAAAATAGTTATTGGCCTTATTTCCGTAAAGAGCCGCTAGCCTATCATTTAACTTTTTCAGCGAGATCCTTTGTGTGGAGTCAGTGAAATCCCTGGGTTGTGTTCCAAAAAGTATATAAGGAACTTTGGCCGAGTCTAGCTTTTGAACTATCGTTGCATAATTGTTGATCACTTCATCAGACGCATATTGTTTTGCGATATCATTGCTCGGGAATGTAATCATGACTAGGCTGGGATGATAAGAAAGGGCTTTTGTGATATTGCGTTCGGTATCAGGCGCTGGCCGGCCAATTTTAACAAAACCGGTTGGCATGCCATGGTAGCTTGTATAACCACCCGCGGCCAAATTAATATATTTAAGCGGCACCGGATTTCCGGCGGTTTCCATTCGTAGCCGGTTGACCCATGAGGAGTCGATCGGTTTTGCACCGGATCCTGCAGCTGTTGATGCACCAATGATTACAATTACGCCAGGGGTGTTCCGGGTGCTAGTTACTGACATTTCTGCTAGCTTGTGTTTCTCGTTACCGTTTAAAGTCGATGCAGCATCTTTCTTACAGGAACTGAATGCCGCGGCTAATGCCAGCAATAAAATACTTGTTTGCTTTTTCATTGTTTTTTCGTTAGAAGATTTAAAATTTAAATGAATTTGTCACCAACGTTCTAGATGTCAAAATCACTATCTCGTCATGTGTTTATCAAATATCATAACCAGAATTACAGGATGCTATAGCCAAAGATGTGGCATGGAAAGCTCAACGTGGGAGTGAATAATTAAGGTGCCAATTTATCTGCGCCAGCGAGTAATAGAAGATATTTCAACTTTATAACATCTGTAGAATTTATGACTTAATTTGATAGCTCAGCTTTTTGACTTCCATGTTTGCTTCTGGCAGCATAATAGCCTGAAACATATGATTAGGTCATATCTTTGTACAATGAAAGACGAATCGCAACGGACTCCATATAGCCAATGGTGGCAATACATTGCCCGATTTGGAACTATAATATGGTGGACATCATACCTGAGTTTTGCTGGATTTGAGGAGTACTGGAAAAGATTAGGGGAGTTTTGGAAACAAACAAACTCAAATTGGAAACATTTGCGGATATGACATCTGATAGGTTTGGTGTTTTGAACAATTGATATTTGAAAGTATGAATAAGGAACAAACGACACACAAAATTGACTCTATATCAGAGTTACATCACCTCATGGGAATACCAGGGCCTAAGCATCCGCTTTTAAGTTTGGTGGATAATGCACAGTTGAAAGGAAACAAGAGTAATACGATAAGATCAATTACCATGCGTTTCTATGGTTTGTCATACAAAGAAGCTCTTAACGGCAAAATGGGTTATGGTCAAGGATATTATGATTTCGATGAAGGGGGCATGATATTTACTGGGCCCAACCAGATCATCGGAACTTACGATAGTCACACCAGTCATATTGGTAAAACCATCTTCTTTCACCCTGAACTACTCTTCAACTACCCACTAGGTAAGAGCATCAGCAAATATGGTTTTTTTAATTATGAGTTACATGAAGCGCTTCATTTGTCTGAAAGCGAAAAAGCCATCATTTTAGGATTGTTCAGCAATATAGAAAACGAACTTAGTACGTCCATTGACGAGATGAGCCAGGATGTGTTGGTTTCTTATTTGGAGGTATTGCTCAATTATAGTCAACGCTTTTATAAACGACAGTTCATTACCCGCAAGGTCATCAACCATGATCTGCTCACACGGATGGAACAACTGCTTAATCACTATTTTGACCAGCAAAAGCCACTGCTGAACGGTTTACCTACCGTTGAGTATCTGGCCAGTCAATTGAATCTCTCGCCAAGATACCTGAGCGATATGCTACGTTCTCTTACAGGGCGAAATGCTCAGCAACACATTCATGAAAAATTGATAGGCAAAGCTAAAGAACTTTTAAGCATAACAAATTTATCTGTTGCTGAGATCGCCTATGAACTGGGTTTTGAGCGTCCGCAATCACTTAATAAACTGTTCAAAAAGAAACTGAATCTGTCGCCGTTAGAATTTCGCGCCTCGTTCAATTAACATGAATTCCTTCAGCAGCATTACGTTTGTCATTTTGGACACACCCCAACTCATTACGGAAACATTGCTGCAGCTTTAAGAGCCTTCCTTTGTAGAAGAAACTTAAATATAAAAAGATGAAAAATTGGACAGAAAATAACATCCCAGATCAGTCTGGAAGAATAGCCTTGATCACTGGTGCTAATTCTGGTATCGGATTTGAAAGCACCCGAGCTTTGGTCCAAAAAGGGGCTACAGTAATTATGGCATGTCGAAGTACAGCTAGGGGAGAGGAAGCGCGGGAACAATTGTTACAGCTAGTTCCCAATGCGAAATTAGTGGTCATGGCGTTGGACCTTTCTGATCTGGAGTCCGTTCAGAAATTTGCCGCTGCGTTTCAAAGAACTTATCATAAGCTGGACATTTTAATCAATAATGCAGGTGTGATGATCCCTCCGTTTACGCAAACCAAGCAGGGCTATGAATTACAGTTCGGCACCAACTTCCTTGGCCACTTTGCTTTAACAGGACTGATGTTTCCGCTGATGAAAGACGTGGAAAACTCCAGGATCGTGACTGCTTGCAGCCTGGCAGGAAACAATGCAAAAATTGATTTTGATGATCTGCACAGCAAATCCAAACCTTATAAAAAATGGGATGCCTATGGACAAAGTAAATTGGCAGAACTGATCTTTTCATTTGAGCTAGCAAGGCGATTGGAAGATTCAAACTCGAAGACTATAGCAGTTAGCGCTCATCCGGGAGGGTCTAACACCAATCTGCAAAGAACAACAGGCTTCTTCTTAAAGCACGTTTTGTTTCCTTTATTGTCTCACGCACCGAGTAAAGCTGTCTTACCCTCTTTAGTGGCGGCTATTGATCCGTTGGCAGGTAATGGTACTTATTGGGGACCATCAGGGTTCAACGAATTAAAAGGCCCACCTCACCGGGCTAAAGTACCACCTGTTGTATATGACAAAGTGATCGGAAATCGCTTGTGGAAAGTAGGTGAAGATCTGACCGGTATTAAATTTGATTTAGGGACTGATCGGCATACCGTATTTGCAAGGGTCTAACTGAACGCATTGTAAATGCCATAGATGCTATAATGGGGCTGCATTCCCTTTATCGCTAAATTAGGTTATCAATTTTTGCATCCGGAATGCGTACGGTACCGGCTGCAGACATATTCCTTTGAATGGAGTTCCTTAGTTGCTCCTGGTGTTGATCCGCTCAGGGGCAAAGAGTATTCATAACCGGCATGAGGCCTCTGCAGCTGAATTATAGATTGGCGATAACAGTTGAATTGATCACTCACTGTCTGTAGTTTGACGATTTTAAAAGCCATTGAGCGAATAGGCCTCGTACGATTTCGCTATCAAATCATTCACTTAGTAATACCATAATGGGCATTAAGAAGACGCATGAAAAGTCTTGCTGGCAGCAGCCTCTTTAACAAAGGTCCCATTGCTGGCAGTAAAGGAGCTACTAAATAGTTTTGAGCTGGTGCTGCCGAGTTAACAATACGCAGTATTTTTCGTGCTACCACAATTGGATCGCCACCGTTAAATTCATCGCTATCCATTATGGACAATGCTCTTAAATAATCACTTTCCAGGCGTGTATCCAAAAGCAATGCTGGAATTGCTTGCCGATTTCCTGTCGCTGCCGTTTTGAAATCACCTGGATTGACAACCACTACATCTATACCTGAACTGATCAGCTCTAACCGGAGACTCTGCGAATAACCCTCCAGTGCAAATTTGCTTGCGCAATACAGCCCCCTAAAAGGTAAGCCAATTAAGCCAGCTATTGAACTTATGTTTATAATTAGGCCCTTTCCTTTCCTGATCATACCAGGCAGCACTTTGCTGCTGACCCTTACTACACCAAAAAGATTCACTTCAAATTGTGATCTGGCGTGTTCTGCTGTCATTGTGTAAGTTGGCCCGCTCAGGCCATGACCAGCATTATTGATGAGCACATCTATGCTACCTTCAATCTCAATGATCCTTCTGAGAGCATCATCAACGGACTTTTCATCAGTAACATCCATCGAAATTGCCATGAATGGAAATATTTCAATTTCGCTGATGCTGCGGCTGAGCCCATAAACACGGTAGCCCTCTGTCGCCAATGCAGTTGCAGTTGCAAGACCAATTCCGGAAGATGCCCCGGTAATAACAATTACTTTACTCATAAAACTACGTTTTGGCAAATATTCAGTGATGTATAGAAGGACATTTGGATCAAAAGTAAATGAATCGAATCCGCTGATCCTATAGCCATTATTGGTAGTCCAATTAGGATATTTGGCTGGTTATAAATACAGGTGGGTTAAATACCTTTGCAACTGATCTATATGTTTCGATACTATCGCAGTGCGATAGTGAACATTAGCTCCTTTCATCCCAAAAATGAATTAATGGTATGAGTATAAAAGTAGCTGTATTTGACGACAACCAAAACATTAGGAACAGTATAAACCTGTTCTTAAATACTGATCAGGATTTGGAGGTTGTAGGAGTATATCCTGATGCCAGCAATTGCGTAGATAAGGTTCTACTTTGTAAGGCGGATGTGGTTCTTATGGATATTGAAATGCCAGGTATCAACGGCATTGAGGCAGTAAGATTACTGAAAGCAGAATTGCCTGAAGTCTGCATAATCATACAAACCGTTTTCGAGGACGAAGACAAGATCTTTAATTCCATAAAAGCCGGAGCTTCCGGTTACATCTTAAAGCGAGATATTAAAGAACTTGGTTCAGCAATCAAAGATTCGCTCTCAGGTGGTTCACCGATGACGCCATGGGTAGCTCGAAAAGTGTTAAATATGATTTATCATTCGAAAGATATACAGGCGACATCAGAAGAGGATTACAATCTTTCCAATAAAGAAAAGGAAGTACTTAAGCTTATTGTAAATGGCTTAAGCTATAAGATGATAGGATCAGAATTGAACATCAGCTATGAAACTGTCAGGGGCCATGTAAAAAAGATTTATAATAAGTTGCAAGTGGCGTCACTTACCGAAGTGGTTGCAAAAGCTCTTAAACGACGAATTGTTTAAGAAGAGCTGGTGCAGAACCTAGCCAACTTATACAACTGTTATTTGCTAATTATTAAAAATAAATGAGAATACTTATTATAGGCGGGACGGGAACAATAGGCAGCTATGTCGTCCGGAGATTATTAGCTGAAAGAGCACCATTAAGAGTGCTTACAACCTCTATTGAGCGCGCAAAATACCTCCCTCATGGTGTGGACCCATTTATAGGTAATCTAGAAAGACCCGACACCTATTTTGAAGCATTTAAGGGAGTAACACATGTATTCATGGTGAATCAGCAATCCGAAAATGAAATTGGGCAGTCTTTATTTGCTATCGAATTGGCTAAGGAAGCAGCTGTGGCAAAATTTGTTTATTTAAGTATTCATAAAGCTCACGCTGGGGACACTGTTAGCCATTTCAAGCCAAAAATCATGACTGAATATGCGCTCAGAGGTAGTGGGATGAACTATGTATTCATCTGTCCAGGAAATTTTTATCAAAATGACTTGTGCTTCAAAACGGCGCTTAATAAAGATAAGATGTATGATCAACCTTTGGGAAATATAGGGCTAAGCAGAGTGGATCTTCGTGATGTAGCAGAGGCTGTGTCTGTAGTTATTTACACAAGCCGTTTCGACAGGCAGCGTATAGTTCTTGCCGGGCCGGATGTATGGACTGGCGAGCGTACGGCAAGTCAGTTATCAAAGCAGCTAAATATGGATATCACTTATACGGGAGATGATCTCAAAAGTTTCAAGAACAAATACTATTTATACCATCCCCGCTGGATCGTTGATGAATGGTCTGCAACGTATAATTTTTATCAAAAAAATGGGTCGATCGCATCCCTGGAAGAAGAACATCTGCTAAGAAAGGTCCTGGATCGTGAGCCTATCTGTTATGAACAGTTTCTTACAGATTACAGACACCAATTGACAAGATAATCATTGACTGACCTCACCCCGCAAAACCGGACTTTTATAAAGTAGAGATTTTCGGTGTCAAAAAGATAAAATACTTAAATTGACATGATGAAAAAATCAAAGTTTACCGAGGCACAGATTACCTTTGCCCTGCGTCAATATGAGAAGGGTACACGCGTAGAGAAAATCTGTCGGCAGATGGGTGTTTCGCAAGCTACCTTTTTCAATTGGAAGAAAAAATACGGTGGATTAGGAATTCCTGAATTAAGAAAATTACGGCAACTCGAAGAGGAAAACACTCCGCTCAAGAAGCTGGTAGCTGATCTGAGTTTGGATAAGCAACTGCTTCAACATATTGTTATCAACTCATTTCTATAAGCCTGATTGTTCAATGAACCTGCGCAATTCTGCAGCAAACAGATCTAAAGAAGGAGCAGGCTTTAAATTGAGCCCGATTATTATCGGGCTCAAAGATTATGGTTGTCCACCGCCACCCATCGCACCATAGATCTGGCCGGTTGCATAACTTGCATCAGGAGATGCTAATTGTACATAGATTGAACCAAGTTCTGCGGGCTGACCCGGTCTTCCCATAGGAGTATTCCCTCCAAACTGTTTTAGTTTCTCCATGGTAGCTCCTCCACTTACTTGTAGCGGAGTCCAGATTGGGCCTGGTGCCACACCATTTACACGAATACCTTTTGGAGCTAATTGTTTTGCCAATGATCTCACAAAACTTGTAGTTGCCGCTTTGGTTTGTGCATAATCGTATAGTTCAGCTGATGGGTCTGTTGCCTGCTCTGAAGTTGTACCGATGATTACCGAGCCTGGTTTTAAATGAGGCAAAGCCGCTTTTATAATCCAGAAAGGTGCATAGATATTGGTCTTCATCGTCCAGTCAAACTGCTCTGTACTGATATCCAATATGGATTTATGGGTTTGTTGCCTTGCAGCATTGCTCACCAGTATGTCAAGTCCTCCCAGTCCCTTTACAGCATCTTCTACCAGTTGCTTACAAAATGCTTCATCACGAAGATCGCCTGGAATAGCAACCGCCTTGCGTCCAGCCTTTCTGATTAGATCAACTACCTCCTTAGCATCAGGCTCTTCACTAGGCAAATAATTGATTGCCACATCGGCACCTTCTCTTGCATAAGCGATGGCTGCCGCCCTGCCCATGCCTGAGTCTCCTCCTGTAATTAGCGCTTTCCTACCCAAAAGACGACCGGAACCTTTGTAGCTGGTCTCGCCATGATCGGGCCTTGGAGTCATCTTGCTGGCTAAGCCCGGCCAGGGTTGTGATTGTTCCATGAAGGGTGGCTTCGGATATTTCGTTGCCGGATCTTCCAATGGTATTGATTCAGCGGAAGCATCTGTGTTTATTCCGGTAGCGCCGAATACTGGTGCTACTGCCAGGGCAGCCAGGCCGGCACCAAGCCCGCCGATAACCTTACGGCGGCTGATTTTATCTTCTTCTTTCATAGGTTGATTTTTTAGTAGAATATATCTACAACCATGTATAGAAGCCTTTGGTTTTATCTATTTGTACAGGCAGGGATAGGCGTTGCTTATCAGTCGTTATAGCTGGTAGGAGACTTTGATTGTATCTATATCGAAAGCTGAAGGAAACCAAAATTCACCTATAAGCTTCATAATACCGGCAATGCTAATCGGATGCTTCTAAATCTTTAGTAAGTTTGCTGTCAAACCTGCAGAAGTTACGGTAGCGATTCATGTAGATAAATCCTGGATTCAATACTACTAATCAGGAGGGATCTTTAACTGCGTTAATACCGCCTTTTATTAAATTACACCAGCTGGTGTTATGTCTTTATGGGGATAATCCAAATGGATTTTAGGACGTGTTTCTGATCTCTATTTCAGTTTGTTTTGATAATATTCAAATACGCGTTGCTGAAAGGCCAACTTTTTTTCATTTAATTTCTGCGCCTGTATTTCTGCAGCCTTTAATCCCGCCATTGGATTCATTATTTTAAACTGGGCAAACCATGCCTGATTGTAAGAGGAATGCTCATACTTGGCCATGAACTCTTCTGGCGAATACCAAATTTTTTGATTAGTGTTGTATATCCAGCATTTATGACGCAAAGCTTCTTTCACCAAAACATTTATGTTTGTGAAATGTGCTGCTTGCTGATCTTCATTGAAACCCATTCCAGAGAATTATGTTAAAAAATTAGTAATAAATAGTAGAGAATAAAGTGGGGCGATTAATATGAGTAAGATTTATCTAGGTAGATTTGCTGTCCAAATACTCCCTGTATTCCTTGTCATCCTGCTTGATAAAAACTGTTCTCGATGTGTTATACTTCTGACCGGAGCAACTAAACCAAAGTGTAAATTCAAATTTGAGTATATTATGCTTGATACACCACTTCCTAAAAATCGGCAGGAAATGATTTAATAGATTGTTAGAGTAGGATTTTAGATCAGGTAATATGTGTCTTTTTTGATACTCCTCACCAAGATGTGAAAGTTGAATTGTTAATACATCCGGCAAAAACATAATAAAATAACTTTCTGAGGGCAAATGACTTTGCAGTCGACTGTTACTTACCCATTCCATTAACATCGAAACTAATTCCTTTTTTACTGCGCGTTCAATTTCCATATCACAAACTTTGGCAGCAAATATATTACTAAATATATTAGCATTTAATATGGGTTTTTAAGAACTTTTAAACAATCCGGAGTACAGGTGATATAAGAATCAATTTGCCTGCGCTCATTTGCGGCCTGCAAACCCTAAGGGGTTTGCTTTTGCATCTACGGTAAAAGACCATGCAGGGTGTCACTTTGGCAAAAAGTACTTTGCAACTGCTAAGAACGGGCTAAGCACAGCCAGTAGTTGTCTCGATTCTTTTATCATCAGATAAATTGGATCATTGGTTAAATAAGGGGGAGGATAAAGCATGCTTATTAATATCTTAATATTTTATTTTCCTGTAGCAGGTAAGTGTTTTGATTTCGGAATTGGATTTGAATAATACATTTTAACTGAACGATGATGGCCCTATCTTCTAAATGGCCTAATAGGGTAACTTAATTTCTTTTTAATTGAATAAATATTAATATTTTGCTAAATTAGTTTTTATTAATACTATTCTATGGCGATAATTACGTATAATTACGAAGATATTGTACCTATAACTTTAAGTGTACTCTCTGTAAGCACTCGGGGTTGTCTGAACACAGCTTTCAAATTTGCATTAAAATACTATTATCAGGACCTGGAAGGTCTGGTGGACATCAATGATGATCTTGATGAGGAAAGTTTAAAGCTTCTTGAGTCGCTAGATGATAAAACTATCAGAGTAATACTATCTATTGTACCTGATTTTTTGCAAGCTTATGTAGATATAAGATATACCAATCTTTATCACTCCGCTGAAAAGCTATTAAATGAACGTCAAATTAAACTTGGAGTGGAGTTCTACGACCAATTAATCATCGATTTCTTTCCCGGTAGTGCGACAGAACCAATTCCAGATATCATCGATGAAAATAGCTATAATGAAAATCTGCTTGTTTATATTGAGTCCCTAATAAGTATCGTTCACATGTTACAGGAATTGATTTTGACTGGGCAACTTGACACCGATGAAGCTATCAGACTTTTTAATAAAAGAAGACAATGGGGGCAAGGCAATCATAGTGATGATCTTAATTCTATTGTCTTAAGAGTTCTGAAGGAACTTGCAAAGAGTCTTTATGAGCACAGTAGTAGTTATCGTAGATATTATTATGGGAGGAATAGCTAGTTAGGAAAACTGAAATATAATATATAACGTCTTCGACTAAAAAAAATCTAATAAATCTTTTGGCTTTAAATTCAGGCCTTTAGCTAGTGCGATGATTGTCGTCAATGCAAGATCAACTTGCCCTTTTGATATTCTTTGCACATTACTGTATTCCAGTTCAGATCTTGTTGCTAATTGCCTTAATGATGAACTTGCGCCTTCCTGTTTTCCATATTCTTCCAATAATCTGAGAAGATGTTCACCAAATTTCAGCTTAATTTCCGCCTTAGAATCCATAAGACGAAATTTCCAGCTTAATTTCAAATTAAATGACGTATGATCATACATCATATTGAATTATTTGTTACATTTGTTGTAATTAATTAAACATAAACTATATGATATTAATATAAAGCATATATTAAATTAAAGAAGTCTCGCTTAAAAACCGCCAGTTAGACCGCGAGAGACAAGTGAAAATGCCCATTCCAAAGGTATAATTGTATCTTCGTGGTACCGTATATCTAAGGTTGGGCTTCACTTAAGTCTTTTGTGGTCAACTTTGAATCTGTAAGGAGGATAAGTGGTTCCTGGCGGTACCCTAAGCAAAAGCTGTGAAGCCCAACCTTATATTTTTTAAGCCGTTAAGCTTAAGAGACTCATTTTTAAATTCTAACCAAATAGAAATGAGTAATACCAATACAGAAGAAACTAAAAAGGTCTTAACTGCAGCTCCGAATAAGTGTAACACTTATCGTGATCTGTCACAAAGGAGTGTCAGTTTTCAAGACTACAATTCGCTAGACAAAAAGAAAATTTATTCGTTTCCTGCAAGAAAGTCAATTCCGAAATCAAAATCCAGCAGTTCAGTGGGATGGATTTTAAGTCCCAATGCAAGCTTTTTAATTGTGATCAAGTTTGGACCGCTTTCACCGTTTTCATATTTCACAAGATCGCCAGTATTAACTTGGCTCAACGTTGAAAATTCACGAAAGGTAAGTTTCTGAGACTCTCGTAAAGCCTTCAAGTGTTCTCCAAATCTTTTGAGAATTTTTCTATCCTTATCGCTGATCATTAATTGCAAAATGAATAGGCAATTTCAAATAATAGAAAAAATTATTCGTCATGGAATTCCTTGACAAATTGATGTATTTGTTATAAATTTGCTTTATAGTATATGTATCTAATCTTGATGTTTCAATTTTATTTATTTCATATGCGTTTCTGCAAGATAAGTGAATTGCGTAATAAATTAGTTTGAAGAGTTATAATTCTAACCAAATAGAAATGAGTACTACCAAATCCAAACCAACCAAAAGATTACCGGTAAAGGATCATCAACCTTTTCCCTCGAAATACACCTACGCGGATCTATCCAATTTCCACAGAACCATCATTGCTATTTTAGGTAAGGATAAGCCGAACACTCTAAAAGTCTCTGATCTAGCTACAGTGTTGGAATTCATTTGTATCATCACTGATCTGATAGACTCTCCACAGATATTTAATTATTCCATCAAAGAAAATCTGCAAACTTGCAATCTTTCTTCTTCAACCTATCCACTGCCTAAAATCAAAGGAATAGGAGTGATCGGCAGTTCAAAAAAGTGCCTTATTGCGCTGATCATCTGGATGCGAAGGGTCATCACCATTCCTGATCTAAGCCTGGAAAAACTACTTGACGATTACTACACTACGTTCCCATACGCGTTAAAGCCTGCGATGATTCCAAAAGCGCATCCTGTGCAGCCACATCCCCACAAAAATAAAAACAAGAGTTCTGGTAAACTATAATCAATACCCTCATGCAATCAACAATCATCCATTCACAACTCAGCATCATCAAACCTCCGGATTGATTTGCTGATGTAGCGGCCGGTTTATTTAGGTTGGTTTATAGTTCATTCCGGCCGCTTCATTTCCATTACCTCCATGCCTCCACAGGGAAAGAAAATCTATCCCCCTGGCCGCGCTTTGTCTAATTTTTTAAAATATATTCTGATGAAAACCTCTAAAGTAATACCCTTATTTCAACTAGAAACCCTTTACCGTATCCTGTTACAAAGGATTGCCAAAGGTTACAGTGCAAAACAGCTCTCCTTTTTAATCGGTGCCGCTTCTGCTGATTATGTAGAAGAAGTCGAATCCCTGCAACGCCCTTTCTATTCCGGTGGCGAGCTGGAAAGGATCGCACAAGCTCTCGATGATACCAATGTAGATAGCTTCTTTCCTGCAATCAATGATGATTCCGTAGTACACATCACTGTAGATAAGCAGTTTTACCAGGGCAAGTGGATACATACCTATTGCCG
>Ga0163161_10000575_pt1 | contig 29515 bp, 40 predicted proteins | sample S45metaG_FD_129847 | JGI IMG/M metagenome (GOLD analysis project Ga0163161, IMG submission 129847) | Switchgrass rhizosphere microbial communities from Kellogg Biological Station, Michigan, USA - S4-5 metaG | ecosystem: Host-associated > Plants > Roots > Rhizosphere > Soil | place: USA... | reverse complement strand
CATCCGTCGGCTTCCAAATACGGAGCCACACCTTAAAGGGTGCATTCACGTTTGCACTTTCAGATTTAGCGTTGCCCCTATTTTGCAACCAAACCTCTATATGAAAAACCTCGTCCTCCCAACCGGCTGCCATAGTTTGAACTTCTATGTCGGGTAACTGCGCCTGACTGGCTCCTACGCGCAAGGTGCCGATCCGGCCCGGCGGTCTAACCTGTGCACTTAACGAGAAACTACCCATAAGCATCAAGCCAAGCAGGAAGGCGGGAGTAATGATCGTCGATCGGGACGCTTGAAATTGATTCATGATTTCTCCTCTTTTCTTTCAGACATTTCTAACTCACGGCTTGTGGGGCGTGGGAGGCACAGCAATGACAGTTGGTAGCTTCCTGGGAAACAACAAGATCGGTTTCTGGTCCACCACTTTATCTCTGACGACCCTGACCCCTATTCCGGTGATGCATCGTTCGTTGTTGTTCCAATTGGTCTCAAAATTTTCTCCATAGCCATTTGCTACAAGGATGTAAGCGCCGCGCTGACTGTTCGCCTGTTGTAAGACCTGGGTACTCGTCACTTTCACGGTAGTGCTTTGTTGAGGCGCTAAAGCCGCTATGGCGAATTTGGCCACCGGGGCAGCCAATTGTTGTTCGTCGGTCCAGGGGTGGCAACGAGGTTCTTTGTAAACCACGAGGTCGACCGTGGTCCTCCTTGAGGTCGAGATGGTGCTGAGGTTCGACACGGTCACGGTGAGAGCCTTTGGGTCGCCGGGAGCATCCTCAACTTTTGTTATCACCAGATCCACCGCGATGACCGATCCGATATCCTGGGCGGCTATTCTTTTCGACCGGACAAGCACTTCAACCTTAGTTCTTTCATCCGGGGAAGCGGCCCTCTTAAAGTAAAAACTGTAGGCGTTATCGATCGCGGCCAGACGCTCCCCGGCCTGGGCAGGGGCGACGAACCAATCCATGATCTGGTAGGCGACGTGGGTAAAGTCAGTCTTGTTAGTCGCGGGCTGTTGAGCGTGCCAGAAATCCAGTTCTTGTTTGGTGGGATTTCGACCGACGATCCTATAAAATACGCTTCCAACTGTGGGCGGAGGCGTTGGCTGCCCCTTCACCGTCAATTCAGTTGAAATAAATACGACCGCCATCACTGCCAACATAGCTACGAGTTTGATCCTCATTGTTTTTCCTCCGAACCTCTGAATGTGGCTTGCGGCCGAGCATCAGTAAATATATGTGTTATTTGTTTCGTTCGATTCCTTGATCACGTTTGCCGAGTCGACTACTACCATCGCCCGCCAGCGTAACGGGTCTTTTTCGATGTGCACGCAGACGCCACCCCACATACACGTTGCTTGCCAGCCGCCGGGGGGTTCCGTAGATATCGTGAATCTCACTTTTTTCGTTTGGGGACCAGGCCGGATAAGCTCGTTAACCGTTACGACACCGCCCCATAAGAAACTGTTTTTGCCGGACGTGGGACCCTCAGCGCTTTTAGCATCCGTCGGCTTCCAAATACGGAGCCACACCTTAAAGGGTGCATTCACGTTTGCACTTTCAGATTTAGCGTTGCCCCTATTTATCAACGTCACATCTACAAGAAAAAGCTCAGAGTGATTGACCACCGTATGAAGCCCAACGTCTAGTACTGAGAGATCGGGAAGCTGTCCGGCCGTTTGGGTATCGATCCGGTCCGGCGGTTTGACCTGTGCGCTTAACGACGAAAAAGACAAAACAACTAAGCCAAGCAGGAAGGTTGATATAACGATCGTCGATCTAAATCCGATTCTATTCATATTTCCTCCTTCACATTTTTGCCGAGCATTGCGCCTGGGTCAGGCGGACAGCGGTGCGGTAGGGGTTGACCGTGAACCAGTTGTTATCTTCACTGGCCTCGACCACCTTTTTGTACGGGTCGACCTCGGCGTAAATATATCGGCCGACGCCGATCTTCTTTTCCAAAACGTCAAACGTCTGCGCGTAGCTCTCACCGCCTTTCAGCGCCTTGACAGTGTTGCCGATGTAATAAATCGCCTTAGCGTCGGGCTCGGCGCTTCCCTTAAATGTGAGCAAAACGTACGAGGTGGCGGCCGTCGAGTTTGAGCAGGCGTTTGTGACAAGGACTTGCACCTTGTCTACAAATAGGCCGCTCCGATCTTTTGAATAACTTACACGGCTTATCATCAGATCGGGTTGGATCTGGGAATAGGCCGAGACGGCCGACCCGATCACCACAGTTGCCGACAGCAGGATCAGATTGATACCGAATATTTTTCTTGTCTTTTTCATCATCGTTTTCTCCCTTATTTACTGGCCCCGGTCGAGGGCGATATGAGGTTGGACTTGTATACGACACCGGTCTGCATGTCCGTTAGAACGATGTATACAAAATCGGGGATCGGCTTGCCTGTTTCGATAAGAAATGAGGGTGATTTGAGAGATTCAGGTGCGCGCACGGCGACACACTTGCGGTACGATCTACGGTCGGTGCCGTAAACGTCCAAGATAATGCGGACCTTCGGGTTTCCGCACGGATTCGGAGGCAGCTGTGCGCCGGTGGGCAGCTGGAACATTTTGGGATCGAACTTATCCCGGTTCGTCACCGTCAGTACGATCTTGTGATATTCCCTTCCGTTAGTGACTACCTTTTCGGCCCCCAACAATGCCAGTTCTGGCTCGAGGAGTTTCAGCGTCTTGATGTCTGTGAGGTTCGGATCCTTGATCTGCGAATGGGCCGAAATTGTGAATCCTATTACGAATAACCCCATCGCGAGGATCATATTTATGCCGTAGATTGCCTTCTGGTTTTGCATTATCCATCTCCCATTTGCTCGCCACGATCGCGTATGAATCGACTTAGGGCCACGCTTTCATGTCGGCTTTATTCACCACTAACTCATTGTTGTTTTCATTCGATTCTTGGATTCGAGACTCGACTACCTTCATCCCCTTGGGAATTGGGTAGCCAGGTTTTATGAGGCCCCCGGCGCCCGTTTCCGGCCCAAGAGTCTCGGGATAGTCCAGATATCTCGCGTCAGCAACTGCCTGGGTTCTTATCATCGTGTCCAAAAAGCACTTGTCGCCGCCGAGCGCCATCCATACGTTCCACGCGGTGTACGTGATCCAAATATCGCGCAGGCCCGCCAATCCATCGGCTTTCACGACTTGAGTGGGCCGATCCCAGGAACTCATGCCAACGAAATTAAGCCACACGTCAAATGGCCCGGCACCGGCGCGGCCGTGGTTCGCGACGTTAATATGGATGGTGCACTTGGCCTTGTCGTACTTCATGCCTATGATCTGCAGATCCGGCAGTACCTTCAGAGGGGTGGGGATTGCGCCGGGTTTACTCGGAAACGTAGGTATAGGGTCCTGTCCGGGCGGTGGCGTCTGTCCGCAGACCGGCGGCTGGCACGAAAGGATCGATCCGAAAAGGCTGAGTGTGAGCAGGAATATTCTCATAATGGTTCTCCCTTGATCTTGCAACGTGCTTTCAAACTACTCGTTGCCCGTTTTTATCCTCGGGGCGCAGGTTGCGGTTCGCGGCGGAGCTTGGCCGTTGTTGGCCACAGAACATTTGTAATTAGCTGGGAACTTCTTGCTAAGGGTGTAGATCGGAAGAGCATCTTTCCGATCGTTGTAGAAGCAAACGACCGTGTGCGAATCGTTATCAGCGGAGACGTGCTCGAAGTTTATCCGTGCGCGTGCAGGCATTACGTACGGTGTCCATCCCGATGGTGGGTCGGGTATGCCTATGTCGACATAGTCCGGACATACCACCGACGTCCCTAGCGACGCCCCTGACGGCTCAGCTGGTGCAGCACCGGCCGGCGCGAACATCGCGAAACACATCGAAGCCGTCAGGATCGCAAATAGACCGATAAGTATTCTCATATTTTCTCCTTGACTCGAAAGACCACTTTGTCTGTCGAACGCCTTGGTCCCGCCAGATGCACGATGCATTTCCGGACGTACAAAAATCCTTTACACCAGATCGTTTTTCGCGTAATTTTTGATTTACACGTTATTTATTTTTTATTGATCTTCGGTTTTAGCACGCAAAAAAGGCCTGATCGCGGATGTCACCAAGTTCTCAGCACATATTCGAATTCGGGGATTTTCGTCTTGATGCTGATGAAAAAGTACTGTGGCGAGGCACGAGCGTGGCCGATGTCACGCCAAAAGCGGTCGAAACTCTTCTGGTCCTGGTCGAAAATGCGGGACGGATCGTCTCAAAAGAAGAGATATTCGGTCGGGTTTGGCCCAACAGTTTCGTCGAGGAGGCAAATCTTACCCACCATGTCTTTAGATTAAGAAAGTTACTGGGCGACACCGAGGACCATAAGTTTATCGAGACCGTGCCTAAACGCGGCTACCGGTTTGTGGGCGAAGTGCGTGAGCGAAACGAGCCCGTGGAAAACAAATCCTCGGCCGCGGCAACCCTAACCGGGAATCTCAGCCCAACAAGCTTTCGTCCCGGATTTGTGCCGATCACTGCTATCACGCTCTTGGGCATGACGGTGCTTGCATTTATTGGGTGGAAGATCTATTCCGCACAACAACAAAAGCCAGTGCTCGTACAGTCAGCCGACGTGCCGACAAAGCCCTTGTCAATCAATCGCATCACCAACATCGGCAAAGTTGGCGGTGCGGCGATCTCGCCCGACGGAAAATTTGTGGCGTATATGCAGAACCACACCCACGGCGAGGGAACGCTATACGTGCGGCAGGTCGAGACCAATACGGAATCCAAATTACTGACGCCTGAAGCGCGCTTTTTCGGCTCCCTTTCGTTCTCGCCAGACGGCGGAGCCATTTACTACATTTCCTTCGACGACCGGGACAAAAAAGGCGCGCTTTATCGGATCTCGGTGCTCGGTGGGCAGCCGACAAGGCTGCTCGAAGACGTGGGATATATGTTTACCATCTCGCCCGATGGCCAGAGCGTTGCGTTTTTCCGTAAAGAGCCCGAGCTGGGAAAAACCAGTCTGGTTACCGCCGCGGTGGATGGGACCACGGAGCGAAAACTATTGACAAGGTCCGATACCGAGATGAATTTTGGCGTCTGTCCTGCATGGTCACCTAATGGCGATCTGATCGCCATCAGCGCGGTTGATGTAAGCGCAAAAACACGCGACGATGGATCGGTCCTAAACTTGTATACGGTCGCCACGGCAGACAGCACCGTCAAAAAACTTTCCGAGGAAGGACTGTCCGATACCGGAAAGATGGTCTGGAAACCGGATGGCAGCGCCGTGGTCCTCATCGGCGACCGTGGGCGCAGTCGAGGGCAGATCTATGAGGTCTCGTATCCGGACGGTAAACTCAGCCGAATTACTAAAGAGTTAAGTAGTTACGGTCATTACGGATTGGGCATGACCGCCGACGGCAAGACGCTGGTTGCCGATGTCTTTGAAAGCACGGCACAGCTTTGGGCGATCGACGCGAACGGCAGCACGAAAACGGCCGAACAGCTGACACTGGGTGTCGGTGACGGCTCGCGCGGGCTTGCGACGCTCTCAGACGGCGGTATTGTCTATGCCGCACGTACGGGCGACGATTCTGATCTTTGGATCATGACCGAAAGGAACGGCAAGCGTGAGGGGCGGCCTTTGACAACCGACGGCTATTACGAGGGTGAGATATGCACGACGCCAGACAACAACACCATCGTTTTTGCCTCCGACCGAGGCGGTGATCAGCACCTATTTCGTATTAACCAGGATGGGTCGGGACTAAGACAGTTGACGTTTGGCGAGTCATTTGACCGGGCACCAAGTTGTTCGCCGGACTCAAATTCGATAATTTATGCTTCACGACGAGGCGATACTACATACCTCTGGAAAATCTCGGTTGAAGGCGCTGGGCCAGTACAGATAAGCGATTTCGAGGCTGACGCTCCGAGTTTCTCGCCCGATGGACGTCTGGTCGCCTGCGTGATACCGAGTGATAACGTCATTAATTCCGCGACCATTTCTGTTATTTCGGCGGACGGTGGTCCTCCGATCAAGAGTTTCCCGGTCCTCCCGTTTTCCTGGTCTTACCGACCGCCACACTGGTCGGCCGGTGGCGACTCGATACTCTTCATCAAAACTGCGAATATGGTCGGTAACCTTTGGGAACAAAAGTTATCGGGTGGCGAACCCAAACAATTCACCGATTTCAAATCAGAATCTATGTTTGATCATGCACTCACGCGTGATGGGACCAAACTTATAATCTCGCGCGGAAAATTTTCGGGCGATGTAGTGATGTTGAAGAACTTTTTGTAAGTTAGATCAAATGTCCGCAACCGCCATAACAGAGATCGACGAGATCGTGTCTTTCAACCCGGCAACGGGCGAAGGGGTCGGCCGTGTGCCGGTCACGAGTGCTGATGACGTAAAGGCTGCCGTTGATCGCGCCCGGGCCGCTTTTCAGAGCTGGCGACGGACTTCATTTGCGGAAAGAAAGCGTCTCGTGATGGCTGCGCGCGAGGTCATTCTTGCCGAGATGGATGAGATCGCGCATTTGATCTCGGACGAATCGGGTAAACCGTTTGGCGAGGCGATCTCGATGGAGATCACGCCCGTGCTCGACCTGATGCAGTACTTTGCGAAAAACGCGGAGAAGCTGCTCGGGCCGCACCGCATCGGCATCGGCCTCTATGCTCTGCTCGGCCGCTCGTCAAAGATCGTCTATCACCCGCTCGGTGTCGTCGGCATCATCCCGGCGTGGAACTATCCTTTTTCGATCCCGCTTGGCGAGGCCGTGATGGCCCTGATGGCCGGCAACACTGTGGTCATCAAGCCGTCCGAGTTGACGCCGTTTGTCGGTTTGAAGATCGGCCTGATATTTGAAAAGGCGGGCTTCCCTGCGAACACCGTCCAGATCGTGACTGGTGCAGGGCCGACCGGCGCGGCTCTCGTTGATGCTGCTCCGGACAAGATAATGTTCACCGGCTCGGTCGCGACCGGCAAACGCATCAGCGAAGCCGCTGCAAAAAATCTGACTTCAGTCGTCCTCGAGCTCGGCGGCAAAGACCCGATGATCGTCTTTGAGGATGCCAACCTCGATCTCGCTGCACGTGCCGCCGTCTGGGGTGCGTTCTGCAATTCCGGACAATCGTGCTCGTCAGTCGAGCGGCTGTATGTTCACGAGAGTGTGGCCGATGCATTGACGCGAAAGATCGTCGAGAACGTCAAACAATTAAAGCAGGGCGTCGGCGATAGCGAGGACGTTTCCATCGGTGCGATGTCGTCCGAGCGGCAGATCAAGATCGTCGAGGACCATGTCGAGGATTTTCGCGCCGCGGGCGCAAAGATCGAGACCGGCGGCAGACGCAACCCGCAACTCGAAGGACTTTTCTATGAGCCCACCGTCATATCGAACGCCAACAACGATATGAGGGCGATGCAGGAAGAGACATTCGGCCCGACATTGCCGATCGCAACATTCTCGACCGAGGAAGAGGCAATTCGTCTCGCCAACGACAGCGAGTTCGGCCTGACGGCAAGCGTCTGGACGCGTGACCAAGCGCGGGGCAAACGAGTCGCCGAGCAGATCGAGGCCGGTTCAATTTGCGTCAACGAAGTGCTCTATACACACGGCATCGGCCCGACGCCTTGGGGAGGGTTTAAGAATTCGGGTCGCGGCCGCACGCATGGGAAAGAAGGCTTGATGGAACTCGTCCAGCCGCAGCACATTCACGTCAACCATATCGCATTGCTCCCCGACGCGTGGTGGATGCCCTATTCGTCGAACGCCGTCGCGACTTTCCGTAAAATGGGGCGCACCTTCGCGAGCGGATCGCTTCTCAAAACAACAACGTTGCTGCCACAGCTTCTCAAGCGCATTCGCGAATTATTGAAGAGCCGTCGCTAAGCCGCCGGCGTCAAGTCCATTGCTTCCGTAATGCGCGTAAAAGGTATTTGGGCCTTTTCGTTGACCGCTCGAACGTCGTCGGCGTTTTCTGCTTCGAATAAGCACATGCACCTAAAGTCGCCCGGAACGAATGTTGTGCGGATGTAGCGCACGTTTCGCCCCTCATTCGTGAATTCTTTTCCCGTCTCGATGGCCGCCTTTTGAGCAGCCGCAAGCTGATCCATCGATACGCCGGGTAATTCCCGTTCAACCATAAAAACCGCCATGCTGTCCTCCTCTTCGGCTCGGTGCCGATAACAAGACCTCAAACCTAGTAACGTCGTGTGCTCATATGTTAATACCGGCGTCGGGCGAGGTCAACAAAATTTCATCCGTTGGCTAATCAAGAAACTCTGCGATAACGGGCGCGTGGTCTGACGGATGGTCCCAGGCACGCGGCTCGCGGTCGACCCAGCAATCAGTGCAGCGTTCGGCCAGCGGCGGCGATGCCCACATGTGGTCGAGGCGAAGGCCGCGGTTCTTTGGAAATGAGGATTCGCGGAATGTGTCCCACCATGTATATTCGCCCGGCTGGTCGTTGATCTGACGAAAGACGTCGACAAATCCCCAGCGTTTGAGATGTGCAAATACCTCACGCTCCTCTTTTGTAAAATGCATCCGCTTTGCCCAGTAGCGCACATTCCACATGTCCATCTCGTGCGGGCAAATGTTCGTATCGCCGCACAGCAGAACGTCGTCGTCGGGCCTGTGATACTGATCAAAGTATTTTCGCAGGCGGTCGACCCAGTCGAGCTTGAATTTGAATTTCGGACTGCCGATCAGCGTCCCGTGCGGGAAGTACGCGCACACGATGCGGATGTCATCGACCGTCGCCGCGATCACACGCCGCGGCTCGTCCGCCTTTTCGCCCGGAAATCCGCGCACGACGTCGTCCATAGGCAGCCGCGACAATATCGCGACGCCGTTGTACGATTTCTCGCCGTGGACCGCGATGTCCTCATAACCGATCTTGCGTAATTTCGCGACCGGGAATCTTGCGTCCGGCGTCTTCGTCTCCTGCAAACAAAGCACGTCCGGCCTCGCCGTCTCGCTCCACTTGATCACATGGTCGAGCCGCGACGAAATACCGTTGATGTTCCATGTCGCGATCTTCACTTGAACTCAGCTACGACAGGTGCGTGGTCGCTTGGAAGCTCAAGCGCGCGTGGGGCCTTGTCGATCCGGCAGGCGGTGCATTTTGCGGCCAGCGAGGCTGAGGCCCACATGTGATCGATGCGAAGTCCGTGGTTCTTTTGCCACGCGCCGGCACGGTAGTCCCACCATGAGAACTCCTTCGATTCCGGATTAAGTTTCCGATAGACGTCGGTAAAGCCCCATTGTTTAACAAAATGAATTGCCGCACGTTCTGGTTTTGAAAAGTGAAGCCGGCCCTCGTACGCTCCAACATTCCACACGTCAAGCTCATCGAGCGCGACGTTAAAATCGCCACACAGCAAAACATCCGAGTTTACGTCGCACGTCTCGTCAAAGAACCGCCGCAGGCGCTGAATCCAGTCGAGCTTGAACCTGAATTTGTCCGACCAAAGTTCCGAGCCGTTAGGGATATATGTGTTGACTATCCGCACGCCGTTGACCGTCCCGGCGATCATCCGTTTGGGAGCAGCTTCGTCGTCATCCGCAAAATTCTTCTGCACGTCGGTTATCGGGTGACGCGAGATAATAGCGACGCCGTTGTATGCCTTCTCGCCCATAAAAACGGCGTCATAACCAGCGGCCTTTAATGCATCGGCCGGAAAGCCATCGTCGATCGTCTTCGTTTCCTGAAAACACGCTACGTCAAGATCCGCCGCATTGAGCCACCCGAGCAGCTGCGGCATGCGAACGTTGATCGAGTTGACGTTCCAGGTCGCGATCTTCATCTCCTGCTGTTCCTTTCCCAGAAAACGTTCTCAGAAAAACCTTGTATCGAGCGATCCGTTTCGGCCATTTCGAGCCGTTTTTGTGCGATCAAACAATGATTCTCGTCCGACTCAACAGCTACAAAATCACGCCCGAGCTTTTTCGCAGCCACGGCCGTCGTTCCACTCCCGGCAAATGGGTCTAGGACGAGATCGCTCTCATTTGTGCTAGCGAGAATGATCTTTGCAAGTAGCTTTTCGGGTTTTTGTGTCGGGTGATCGGTGTTCTCGGGCATCGACCAAAACGGTACGCTGATGTCGGTCCAGAGGTTTGACGGGTGCGTATCGCGGTATTTACCGTTCTCGTTCCAGTCCTTAGGTTCGCCCTTATCGCGATAGGGAGCCAGCACTCGTCGCCGCTGCTTTACGGCGTCGAGGTTAAAGGTGTAGTCATCTGAAACGGTAAAGAACCAGATGTCCTCGGCCGCGTTCTTCCAATTTGCGCGAGCGCCGCGGCCTTTTTCGCGTTCCCAGGTGATGCGATTACGCAATTTGAAATACTGCGACCCGACACTTTGGATCGCCGCACCAGAGCGCCAATCGCCGCAGATATAGACCGATGCGGTCGCCTTGAGCAGCGGCGCACAAAGCCTCGCCCAAGAGTCGAGCCATTCCTCATATTCGGCGGTCGAACGCTCGCGAAAGCTCTCTGAACCAAACTCCTTTGTCAGGTTATAAGGAGGGTCGGCAAACAATAGATCAAAAGATCCTTTCGGCAATTTCTTTAGAACTGTGAATGCATCGCCACAAACGATAGTGTTCCGCAAACCATTGAAATCAATGAACTTCGAGCCCTTCACGATTCGGGTGCGAAGCCGGTCGATCTCGCGTTCACTGAGTTCGATCGTACGGTTTCGCGGTGCTCGTGTCCTTGCTTTTCCCGAGGCTGCAGGCATATTTATACGCGAAACTTTACCATAAACGCCCTGCCGCAAGGCCGCCTTGACCCTCAAAAAGCGCGCGTGATACTCTTATATCTTTTGAGAATCAGGCGGTATTTACGCCTGTTCCGACCGCCGAAGCGGTCACTCGAAGTTTATGCACTTGCTGCTCTTTGCAGAGAACATTCAGCTCTTCCCAGACGGGACGCTTTTTATCCACATCGCGCTCATTTTGGCGATGATCTGGATATTGAACCGCACGCTCTACCGGCCGATCAACCGCGTGCTGGAAGCACGCGAGCGCCTCAAAGGTGGACGTTCGAGCGAGGCCGAGATGCTTTTGGGCGAGGCCGCCGAGAAAGAGAGCCGTTACAACAAGGACCTGCTCGACGCGAGATCGGCCGGCTACTCGTTGATCGAAAAAGAGCAGAAAAAAGCCGCCGCCGACCGTGAAAAGAAACTCGCTGAGGCTAAGGCCGCCGCCGCCGAGGAGCTTACCGCCGGGAAATCGGACCTTGAGAAACAGGCCGACGAAGCACGCAACGCCATCAGGACCGACGCCGAAAAGCTTGCCGACAAGATCGCGGCCAACATCCTGAAAGCCTGATATGTTTGGTTTCCTTATCAATCTATTGATGTTCGCCGAGGGCGGCTTCACGCGCTTTTATCACGAGTATTTCGACATTCCCGGTTTTGAGCTATGGAAGTTCCTCAACCTTGCGGTTTTTGTTTACTTGATTTATCTCTGGCGCAGAAAACCGCTTAGCAAGGCCTTTAAGACTCGCCGTGAAGAGATCCGCTCCGAACTCATCAAGGCCGAGGAAGAAAAACAGGCCGCGCTGTCTCAGCTAAAGTCCGTCGAGGCCAAGACTGCGCAGCTCCCGTCCGAAAAAGAGAACATCCTCAAAAACGCCAAGAACGAAGCCGCCGCCGAAAAAAAACGGCTGACGGCGCAGACCAAAGCCGATATCGAGCGGTTGAAACAACAGATGCAGTCAGAACTCGCACGGCTAACCGCTCAGACTAACGCCCGCCTGCGGCGCTTTTCCGCTGAGGAAAGCGTCAGACTTGCGGAAGAAAAGCTGCGGGGCAAGATCGGCAAGGCCGAGGACGCCAAGCTGGTCAAGGCGAGCATCAGCGAGATCGGAGGGCTGAACTAATGAGCAGCGAGACCGTCGCCCGCCGATATTCCACCGCACTCGCCGACGTCGTCATCGCGTCGGGCGATGCCGAGACGGTCAAAACCGAGCTTGCCGTCTTTGGCGAGCTCATCGCCGGCAACGCCAACCTGAGCGCCGCCTTGAGCAACCCTACGATCGCCCACGCGAGCAAGGAAAAAGTACTCGGGGAACTTATCAAGCGGGTGAAGCCGTCGAAGACGACCGCCAATTTTCTTCGTGTCCTGCTGCAAAACAACCGCTTGACCGAGATAGGCGAGATCGATACTCGATTCGAATCCGTCCTCGAGGAACGCAGCGGCATCGTGCCCGCGGAGGTCACATCGGCCCGCGAGCTGCCCGACACCGAACGCACCGAATTCGAAAAGACCCTCGAGAAATTGACGGGCAAGGACATGCAGATCACATATGTCGTCGATGCGAACATCATCGGCGGTGTCGTCACCCGCATCGGCTCGACCGTCTACGACGGATCGGTGAAGACAAAATTGGAGAACCTTAGAGAGCAGTTAGTAAACGGATAGTGGATAGTTGGCGGACACTGTCCACTATCCACTGTCCACTAAAAACAATGGAAGCAATCAAAGCAAACGAGATCAACGAGATCATTCGTGCACAGATCGAGAATTTTGACAGCTCGATGAAGGTCGACGAGGTCGGCACGGTCATCAAGGTCGGCGACGGCATCGCAGAGATATACGGCCTTGAAAAGGTCATGGCCGGCGAGCTGTTGGAATTTCCCTTTGGAGTTCGCGGCCTGGCGTTGAACCTTGAGGAAGACAAGGTCGGAACGGTGCTCTTCGGTGACTTTCAAAAGATCAAAGAGGGCGACGAGGCCAAGCGCACCAAGCGCATCATGAGCGTTCCCGTCGGCGATGCAATGATCGGCCGTGTGGTCGATGCTCTCGGCAATCCGATCGATGACGGCGGCGAGGTCATTACCGACACGTATTCACCGATCGAGCGTATCGCGCCGGGCATCATCGACCGCCAGCCGGTGAAAGAGCCGCTTCAGACGGGCCTCAAGGCCATCGACTCGATGGTGCCCATCGGCCGCGGCCAACGCGAGCTGATCATCGGCGACCGCCAGACCGGCAAAACCGCCGTCGCGATCGATACGATCATTAACCAAAAGGGCAAGGACGTTATCTGTATCTACGTCGCGATCGGGCAAAAGCAGTCGACAGTTGCACAGGTTCGGCAAAAGCTCGAGGAATTTGGCGCAATGGATTACGCGATCATCGTCTCGGCGACGGCGTCAGATCCGGCGGCCATGCAGTTCCTGGCTCCGTACGCGGGTTGCGCTATGGGCGAATACTTCCGCGACAACGGCCGTCACGCTTTGACGATCTATGACGATCTTTCGAAGCAGGCCGCGGCATATCGCGAGATCTCGCTTCTGCTCAGGCGTCCGCCGGGCCGCGAGGCATATCCGGGCGACGTTTTCTATCTTCACTCACGCCTGCTCGAACGCGCGGCAAAGATGTCCGACGCCCGCGGCGGCGGCTCACTTACCAGTCTGCCGATCATCGAAACGCAGGCCGGCGACATCTCGGCTTACATTCCGACAAACGTGATCTCGATCACCGACGGCCAGATCTTTTTGGAGAGCGACCTTTTCAACTCGGGCGTCCGTCCCGCGATCAACGTGGGCAACTCCGTCTCTCGCGTCGGCGGCTCGGCACAGATCAAGGCGATGAAGCAGGTCGCGGGAACGCTGCGTATCGACCTCGCACAGTTTCGCGAGTTGGCGGCATTCGCACAGTTCGGCTCGGACCTCGACAAGTCGACACAAGACCAGCTCGAACGCGGCAAGCGCCTGACCGAGATCCTCAAACAGCCGCAATACGTCCCGATGGAGGTCGAGGAGCAGGTCTTTATCATCTGGGCCGTGTCCAACGGACTCGGCGACGACATCGAGGTCGGCGATCTCAAGCGGTTCGAGGCTGAGCTGGTGAAATTCGCGAAGGAAGCTCATCCCGGTGTCCTGAACACTATCCGCGAAAAGCGATCGATCGACGACGACCTGACCAAATCAATGCGTGAGGCGATCGAGGATTTCAAAGCGACACGCTGGGCGAAAGCAGGAGCGGCTGCGGCTTAATAGTGACGAGTGACGAGTGACGAGTGACGAGACGATCGCCACTTGTCACTTGTCACTCGTCACTTGTCACTAAAAGAAAATGGCAAGTTTGCTAGACATGCGCCGGCGCATTAAGTCGGTCAAGAATACACAGCAGATCACCAAGGCGATGAAGATGGTTGCCGCGGCCAAGCTCAAGCGCTCGCAGGACCGCGTGACGGCGTCGCGCCCGTTTGCTGGAAAAATGAGCAAGGTGCTCGGCGATCTGAGCGGCAAGGTCGCGGGCGAGATATCGCATCCGCTGCTCGACGAGCGCGGCGATGAAAAGTACCTGATCGTCCTCATCAGCGGCGACAAGGGTCTCGCCGGTGCGTTCAATGCCAATGTTATAAAGGCCACGCAGGCATTTCTCGCCGAGAACGCCGACAAGCAAACATCAATGATCGCCATCGGGCGCAAAGGCCGCGATTACTTCAGGCGGCGTCACGTCGAACTGGTCGACGAATACATCGGACTGACCGGCACCGGCTCGGTAAAATACGCCGATGCCGAGACCATCGCTAATAAACTGATCGAGCGATTTACCGAGGACACCACGATCGACAAAGTGTTCGTCGTGTTCACAGAATTCAAGACCGTCCTCTCACAACGCCCGGTCATCGAGCAGCTTCTTCCTATTCCCAAGACCGAACAGGACGACGCAGCGACGGGCGCGCAGGCCGAATATATCTACGAGCAGCCGGCCGCCGAGATATTTGCCAAGCTCCTGCCAAAGCAGATCGCCACACAGATCTATAAGGGTATGCTCGAGTCGGTCGCTTCGTTCTTCGGCTCGCAAATGACGGCGATGGATTCCGCGTCTAAGAACGCCGGCGAGTTGATCGACACGCTCACCCTCAACATGAACCGCGTCCGCCAGGCCGCCATCACAAAAGAGATCATCGAGGTCGTTTCAGGCGCGGCCGCCGCATAGAAACAGTACTTTTCCGGTTGACTCTGTGTTTGTTTCGAAGGCAATTGCAGTGTAGAATACTCGCGACTTAACACGTGCGGCGATATCTTGGGTTACCGCCGCGGGCGATTTTCTTAAGCGTTACCATCAAAAAATCTGGAGGAAACTATGGCGATATTGAGCTTGTTGGGCGTCGTTTTGCTACTGGTCGGCTGGATCTGGTTAATGGTCATCGCGGGTAAGACATCTGGCGCGTTGTGGGCCGTGCTTATCTTCTTCTTCTCACTTCTTGCAGGCCTGATCTTTTGCATAATGAAGAAGACCGGCTGGATGCAGTGGTTGATCATGTTCGTCGGCTGGCTGTTGATAATGTTCGGCGGCGGCATGGCCGCGATGTCATCGATATCTACGATGCCGCGGTAACCGAGTTTTTCTACGAGTTTATGAGATCTGATAGGCGCGTATGGCTATGGGCTTACGCGCCTGTTTTTTTGTGGATCGGCTTTATCTTTCTGATGTCGAGTCCCGAGGGCTCGTTCACCCAAACATCGCGGATCGTCGGGCCGCTGCTGCATTTTTTTTATCCCGACATCTCGGCTGACACCGAGGCCCTCATCCACGGCTATGTCCGAAAGACCGCTCATTTTACCGAATACGCGCTCCTCGCGTTTCTGGCAGCCCGTGCCTGCACGCTGTCAGCATCGAAAATCCTCCAGGGATGGCGATATCTACTGCCGCTTCTGCTCGTCGTACTCATCGCGTCGCTCGACGAATTCAATCAAAGCTTCGAGGCCTCGCGGACCAGCTCGGTCTGGGATGTTCTGCTCGATATCTTAGGCGGCGCTGTGATGCTTGCCTTTCTCTGGCTCATCAAACGCCCGCGTATGCCTGTTGCCGAAGCCCGCACGAAGTAAGAGCATCACATCCTCGCGTGTCAGCCAAGAAACTTCCAATTCCGGCAACTTTGTGCCATATTTTATCGTTAAGAGTTGTTCCATGAGGAGAACTATATGAGCATTATTGACAAGGTAAAAGAGGCGGCCTTAAACCAGTTTATCGAGGTCATCGAGTGGCTCGATAATACGGGCGATACGATGGTATTTCGTTTTCCGGTCGCCGGGCAGGAGATAAAGAACGGCGCGCAGCTGATCGTTCGCGAATCGCAGGCGGCGGTGTTTGTTTTCGAGGGCCAGGTGGCCGACGTTTTTACGCCCGGCAAGTATGAGATCGACGGCGGCAACACCCCGATATTGTCGAAGCTCGGCGCCTGGAAATACGGCTTTAACTCGCCTTTCAAATCAGAGGTCTATTTTGTCAATACCAAGCAGTTCACCGACATGAAGTGGGGCACGTCGAACCCGGTGATGCTCCGCGACGCCGATTTTGGCATCGTCCGGTTGCGGGCGTTCGGTGCTTATAGTCTGAAAATTTCTAACCCGAGCGAGTTCATCAAAGAAATTGCCGGAACCAACGCGCAGTTTTCGACCGAGGACATCGACGGCCAGCTCAAGCGGGCGATCGTCACCGAATTCTCGGACGCGCTTGGCGAACTGAAAATCCCCGCTCTCGACCTTGCCGCTCAATACAAAGAGATCGGCGAGTCGATCCGCACGAAGATCAACGAAGATTTCACGAGCTGGGGCCTCGAGGTCACAAAATTCTTTGTCGAGAACGTCAGCCTGCCGCCCGACGTCGAGGCCGCGATGGACAAGCGTGCCTCGATGGGAGCGCTCGGCGACGCGCAGAAGTATATGCAATTCCAGGCAGCCGACGCGCTGCGTGACGCGGCCCAGAACGAAGGCGGCGGTGCAGGTCTCGGCGCGGGTCTCGGAGCCGGGTTTGCGGTCGGTGGACAGATGGCAAACGTCTTTGGCCAACAGGCCGGCGGCGGACAGGGCTCGGCAACCATCGCCTGCCCCACGTGCGGCAAGGCAAACCAACCAGCCGCCAAATTCTGCGCCGACTGCGGCGCCAAGATGGAGGTCGCACAGGTCGATTGCGTCAAGTGCGGCGCTAAGCTGCGCGAAGGTGCAAAATTCTGCTCGGAATGCGGTTCGACACAGGAAAAGGCAAAGTGCTCGAACTGCCAATTCGAACTTGCCCCTGGCGCCAAGTTCTGCCCTGAATGCGGAACAAAGACGGAAGCCGCTGGATAAGTAAAAAGGCAAAAGGTAAAAGGAAAAAAGGGCTGACGCAGTGACTTCAGCCCTTTCTTATTTTTGCTTTTTACCTTTTTACTTTTTATTTTTTTCGTCCTGGGGCACATCGACGCGGATAAAAAAGATATTGGTCTTATTCTTTTCGTCAGGCATCGCGATAATGGCGAGACCAACGTCGTTGGCATCCACCGTCTTTTTGAACACGCAGATCACTCCTTCAACGCCTTTGTCCTTGCCTTCGATACACGTCGACTTCTTCTCAGTGTCCCAATTGCCAAAGCTCGACATTCTGTCATTTGTATAAAAGCTTTGTACGTCCGCCGGCGTTCCCGACGTCTGATACGCCGCCCAGTCGCCGCTCGCTGGAGTCTTGTCTTCTCCCTCCTTATTGAACCGCCATAGGTTGTTCAGCACGGTGCGCATGAGCAGCTTGACGGCAAGTGGCAGCTCAAGCTCTGACGGGGTCATGCCGTCCATCTGTGGCACGTCACTCCAAAATTCCTCGGTCTTTGTCAGCTTATCGGCGCCGGTCAATTTGTTGGCTAGTCCGCACGACAGCACAACAAACAATAAGACGCCGGCAGCCACACATGCGTAAAACCTATTCATCGAGATTCCCTCCGGGCGCCTATAATTCTACGCCCACTCAAGTTAAAATCAATAAGAAGCTTGGAGGACCCGATGGCCATTAGCCCCGAATTGTTAGAGATACTGCGTTGCCCGCAATGCAAGTCAAAGGTCGAGATCGACGCGGCCCAAACTCGCTTGAAATGCGTCAACCCCGAATGCTGTCTCGTCTATCCCATCCGCGACGAGATCCCGGTGATGCTCGTTGAAGAAGCAACGGTCGAGAAATAATGCGACCGGATGAGATCGACTGGGATTCGGTAAAGCGGGTTTTGGTCGTCAAGCTTCGTTCGATCGGCGACACTGTTTTAGCCACGCCTTCTCTTTTTGCTCTCAGACGGTTTTTACCAAATGCCCAGATAGATATTTTGCTCGAGGAATGGGTCGCCCCGCTCCTGCAGGGTTCGGACCTCATCGATAATGTCATCACCGTCGGCGAAAGTGGCCCGTCGAAGCTCGTCGTCGCACGCGAATTGCGGCGGCGAAAGTACGACGTCGCCTTCAATCAGCACGGTGGTACGACCGCCACCTTCTTTGTCCGTGCGAGCGGCGCGCAGCATCGCGTCGGGTATGCGCATTACCAATACTCCTTTCTTTACAATCATTTACTGTCGTCGGCAAAGGATTTTTGGCGGCGCGACAAAGTTCATTCCGCCGAGCAGCAACTCGCGCTGTTGGGCTTTATTGGCGTGCCCGTCGACGACCGGCCCAAGAGCCGGCTGACCGTGACCGACAAGGGCAGAACCGCTCGCGTAACCGAGTGGCACGAACGCGGGCCATACGCTCTCCTCCATCCCGGAACGGCGTTTTTCACAAAACAATGGTCCCCCGAAAACTTCGCGCGAACAGCTGACTTTTTAGCTGCAAAGGGTTTTTCTGTAATCGCCCTCGGCTCGAAGGACGAAACGAACGTCCTCGATCAACTTCGAACCGCGGCGACGGTGCCGGTCACAGCCTTTGACGATCTGTCCTTGCCCGAGATCACGGCTCTTGCGTCAAAAGCGGTCGTCTTTGTCGGGAACGACTCGGGCATCGCGCACATTGCGGCCGCCGTGAACACTCCGACGGTCGTCATTTTCGGATCGTCAAACCGCGATCACTGGCGGCCATGGACCCATGCACCGAACGAGACAGTTTATGAAGAATTTCACTGCCAACCGTGCGCGGGATATGAGTGCAAAGAGTTTGGCGACGCGCCGTGCATCAGGTCGGTAACGACGGACGCAGTATTTGCGGCCATCGATCGCGTTCTTGCCGCAAGCGATGGCCGCTCTGATGATTAGCGGCGAGCGGTTAACACGCCCTCAGCAGCAAGAGAACGACGATGAACATCACAATGCCGCCGCCAAATAGCCATGTGATCGCTCCAGCTTCTACGATCTTGCCCAATCCCATAAGTTTTCTCCTATTTCTTCATGTTCGAGTTCGACTTCGTGTTGCCGCTCGACATATTTGTTACTGAATCTTTCGGCGCGATCTTTAGCTCGTTCTTCACGCCTTTTTGGCCCTCGATGCCCTTGGCGACCTTTTCGGCCGAAGCCTTTTGGGCAGCGTTTGCGACCGTGCCTTTGAGCGTAATGACACTCTTGTCGACGTCGACGTTAATGGTCGAGTCGCGCAGGTCGCTTGCTGTCATCAGAGCCGCCCGAGTCTTGAACCATATCCAGCTGTCGTCGATGCCCTGGCCGATCGTGCTCGAGCCTTTCTGCTCTTCGCATTTGCTCTTATTCTTTTCATATTCCTCGCGCGTCATGTTGCCGTTCGCGCAGTTAACGGTCGGCGCGGGCGATGGAGCGGGAGCTCTATTAACATTGGCGTTCGCACTCGCGTTGTTGGTGTTAGTGCCGCCGCCGCAGCCGGCAAACGCCATCGCCCCCAGCGCTAATGCCAAAATGCTCGATAAACTCAACAGTGATCTGAAGCTCATAATTCCTCCGGTATCTTTCAAAATTGCTCGGCCTCGGCTTGCGAGTTTTGCCAAGCGTTCGGAGTTTATCAACGCTTTCGCCTGCTTTTGGTCTGATAGAATACCTAGGCCCTGTTTCGCAGCCCATTCATTGACACTTACGCCCTGAAACACTAGTATTTATAGTTTCGACTATTGTGGCCGAAGTGTCTTTAATAGCCGGTTTTATATGTTCGAATCGCTGTCCGATAAACTCAAAAGCACGCTGCGCAACCTTAGCGGCAAGGGACGCCTGATGCCCGAGCACGTTGACGCCGCCCTGCGCGAGATACGGATGGCGCTGCTCGAGGCGGACGTTAACTATAAGGTCGCCAAGGAGTTTGTCGAATCAGTTCGGATAAAAGCCGAGGGCGAGGAGGTCTGGAACGGCCTAAAACCGCACGAACAGGTCGTCAAGATCGTCTATGACGAGCTTGTCAGCCTGATGGGCGGCACGTCGTCGCGGCTCGTCTTTACCAAGCAAACTCCCAACGTCGTCATGGTCGTCGGCCTGCAGGGCTCGGGCAAAACGACCTCGACCGGCAAGATCTCGCGGTGGCTCGCCGACAACCAGGAAAGAAAGCCGCTTCTCGTCTCGACCGACGTTTACCGCCCGGCGGCACGCGAACAGCTCAAGGTCGTCGCAAACGCCGTAAATGTAGCAGTTTACGAAGGCAAGGAATCAAACGACCCGCTAACGATCGTTCAGGGTGCCGTCAAATACGCCGTCGAGACGGGCTTTGACACGCTGATGATCGACACGGCCGGCCGCCTGCACGTCGACGACGAGCTGATGACCGAGCTCGAGCAGATCAAGGCCGAGACAAAGCCGATCGAGGTGCTATTTGTCGCCGACGCGATGACCGGACAGGACGCGGTCCGCTCGGCGGAGGTCTTTCACGAGCGTGTCGGCATTACGGGCGTTGTCCTAACAAAAATGGACGGCGACGCACGCGGCGGTGCGGCACTCTCGATCCGTCAGGTTATTGGCCAACCCGTAAAGTTCGTCGGCGTCGGCGAAAAATACGACGCGATCGAGCCCTTTTATCCCGACCGCATTGCCCAGCGGATCCTCGGCATGGGCGACGTCCTGACCCTGATCGAGGAAGTCCAGGGCAAGATCGACGAGAAAGATGCGCAAGAACAGTTGCGCAAAATGACGACCAACCAGTTCACGCTGGAGGACTTTCAGAACCAGCTTGGACAATTCAAAAAGCTCGGCTCGATGTCCAAGTTGATGAAGATGCTCCCCGAGCAAATGACTGGCGGCCTAGCGATCACGGACGAGCAGTCTGCCGAGGTCGATCACCAGATGAAACGCACCGAGGCAATCATCGGCTCGATGACACGCCAGGAACGCAACGATCACAAAGTGATCGACGCCAGCCGCAAGACGCGGATCGCGAACGGCTCGGGCTCGACCATCGCCGAGGTAAACCAGCTTCTGCGGCAGTATGAGCAGATGAAAAAGATGATGGCCCAGATGAACCGCGGCGGCCTATTCGGCGGCATCGGCCGCAAAATGATGGGCGGCCTCGCAGGCGGCCTGGGGAACATGCTCGGCGGCGGCGATATGGGATTGGCCGCGGGAGCTGACGAAAACGGTTCAAATTCAAACAGTATCAGGAAGAAGAAACGACACAAAAAGCGACGTTGATCGGATCAACCTCTCGACCTTAAAAAATTATGTTAGCAATCAGTTTAATGAGACTTGGCGCGAAAAAGAGGCCCTTCTATCGCGTCGTGGTAAAGGAAAAACGGTCCAAGCGCGACGGGAAATATCTCGAGAACCTCGGCACTTATGACCCGCTCGCCGAGCCGGCCGAGGTCAAGCTCGACCATGACCGCATCCAGTACTGGATCGGCGTTGGTGCCAAGCCGACCGAGACCGTCGCAAGCCTGATCAAGGCCAACCCGGTCATGACCGACGAAGAGCGCGAAGCCGCCCTCGCCGCCCGTGCCGAGAAGAAGGCCGCTGCTGATGCAGAACGTGCGGAAGCGCGTCGGGTCGAGGCTGAACGCGTCGAAGCCGAGCGTGCCGAGGCCGAAGCTGCGAAGGCTGCCGAGGCTGCGGCCGCACCTGCTGAGGCCGTGGAAGCCGAAGCTCCAGACGATGCAGAAGCCGCTCCGACTGAAGAGGCTCCCGCACCGCCAGCAGAAGCTGCGTCGACGGAAGACGTTCCGGCACCGGAAGCTGAAGCAGCACCGGCCGAGGCTGTCGAAGCCGCAGAAGCAACTGAAGCCGCCGCAGAGGCAGCGCCCGAGGCTGAAGCTCCTGCCGCTGAACCGGAAGCTGCAAACGGCGAGACCGAAGCCGCTGCAGCCGAATAGCTACTTTTATGGCAGCGATGAAGGACGCAATTGAAAGGATCATGAGGGCTCTTGCGGCTGAGCCCGACGCCGTCGAGGTCGATGAGTTCTCGGACGGCAAGAACGTGCGTCTCGAGGTTCGCGTCGCCGACACCGACATGGGCCGCGTTATTGGCCGCGAGGGCCGCACAATCAAGGCGATCCGCAGCATCCTCTTCGTCGCCGGCCACAAGCACGGCCGCCGCTATCATCTCGATCTGGTCGAGGACTAGTTGGAAGAGCTTGTCGCAGTCGCCAGGGTCGTAAAGCCGCGTGGGCTGAAAGGTGAGGTTATCGCCGACGTCCGGACGGATTTTCCCGAACGGTTCGAGGGGTTAAGCGACGTAACAGGCGTAAAGCCGGACGGCGAGCGGCTAGGTTTGAAAATTGAAAAACACTGGTTCCAACAGGCGCGCTTAGTGCTGAAGTTTACGGGTTATGACTCGGTCGAGGCAGCCGAAGACCTGCGGAACACCGAGATCTGCATAGCCGAGGATCAGGCCGTTAAACTTGATACGGACGAATTCTACGACTGGCAGCTTGTCGGGTGCAACGTAGAAACAAACGACGGCACATCCGTGGGAATCGTGACAGATGTAATGCGGACCGGGCCGAATGAACTGCTGGTCGTTGCCGGTCAAGGTAAAGAGCATTTGATACCGTTCGCCGCTGCGATCTGCACCGAGGTCGATCTCGAGGGCAAGCTGATACGGATCGATCCACCAGAAGGTTTATTGGATTTTTGAAATGAAGATCGACGTACTTACGATATTTCCCGAGTACTTTGCCGCGATCTTCGACTTTGGAATAGTTCGCCGGGCAAAGGCCGCGGACATTGTCGAGATCAACGTTCACGACATTCGCGAATACACCGTGGACAAGCACAAAATGGTCGACGACCGGCCATTTGGCGGCGGCGATGGAATGGTCTTGAAACCTGAGCCGATCTTTGCCGCGATTGAAAACCTAACGGGCACGAGCGACCGCGACCAATATCCCGCGGGAACGCGCGTCGTGATGCTGTCGCCTCAGGGCAAGCCGCTTAAACAGGCTCTTGCAAAAGAGCTTGCGGACAACACCGAGCAAATGGTGTTGATATGTGGCCGCTACGAGGGCGTCGACGAACGCGTCAATGAGGCGCTCGTCACGGACGAGATATCGATCGGCGATTACGTCATGTCGGGCGGCGAAGCGGCCGCGGCCGTTGTCGTTGACACGATCGTCAGGCTGCTGCCGGGTGCGTTGGGCAGCGAGACATCGGCCGACAACGAATCGTTCTCCGATGGCGTGCTCGATTGGCCGCACTATACACGGCCCGCGGAATTTCGGGGCATGAAAGTGCCCGATGTCCTCTTGAACGGCCATCATGCCGAGATCGAAAAATGGCGCCGCGAAAAGGCGCTCGAGAAAACGAGAAAGAATAGACGAGATCTTTTGACAGGAGAAAATGGTGAAATGTGATCCCGACAAATAGCGTCGGGATGACCTCTGGCCGAAACTAAGATGAATAGACTGGATATAGTCGAAAAGACGCAACTAAAAGAGAAAACACCTGCCTTTCAGCCGGGCGACACGCTCCGCGTGCACGTCCGCATCAAGGAAGGCAACAAGGAACGCCTACAGGCGTTCGAAGGCATCTGCATCGCCCGCAAACACGGCGGCGTGCGCGAGACGGTGACGGTTCGCAAGGTCAGCTTCGGCGTCGGCGTCGAGCGTATCTTCCCGCTGCATGCGACGGTCGTCGATCACATCGACGTCATCCGCCGCGGCAAGGTCCGCCGTGCCAAGCTCTATTACCTCCGCGACCTGCGCGGCAAATCTGCCCGCATCAAGGAGCTGGACACGCGCGCAAAAGGCAAGAAAGCCGCGGAGTAATCGCTCAAACGTCAGGATGAACGTAGGGCGTCGCGAGTTCGTTTCGGTTTCGGTCGGAATGGTCGCGTACGCCTTTTTGTCGTCGGGCAATACAGTTCATGGAGATCCAAAGATGTACGGTCTAATAGGTAAGATGACGGCGGCGGAAGGCAAACGCGATGAGTTGATCACGATCCTCACCGCAAACAGCAGCATGCCGGGCTGTCTCAGCTATATCGTGGCTAAGGACCCTGCCGACGCGAACGCGATCTGGATAACTGAGGTGTGGGATAGCAAGGAGAGTCATGCCGCCTCGTTGAAGCTTCCTGCCGTCCAGGCCGCGATCGCCAAAGGCCGGCCGATGATCACGGGCTTTAGCGACAGCCACGAAACGCAACCTGTCGGAGGCATTGGCCTGCCCCGGAAATAGCCGGGATATCTTTTTTCTCATCGACAATTTATAATTCGAGCCGATGCAAGGATTTCAACTTCAGGCTGAGAAAACGGTCTGGTCGCTCGGACTCGATTTTGAGGAACAGGCGCGCGCGGAGGGCTACCGGTTCATTGCCGGTCTCGACGAGGTCGGACGCGGTTGTGTGGCCGGGCCGGTCGTCGCGGCGGCGTGCATTCTTGATATCGACAAACCGCTGCCCGACGGCCTCGACGATTCCAAAAAACTCACACCAGAAAAACGCGAAGTGATTGCCGCCGAGCTTAAGGCCGAGTGCGTCGGCTATGCGATCGGCCAGATCGAGGCGGACGAGATCGACCGCATCAACATTCTCGAGGCGACAAAAAGGGCGATGCTTGCGGCGATCGCTACCATCAAACCCTCTGCCGATTTCCTTCTTATCGACGCATTGCAGCTAAAACACTCGCCGCTCCCGCAGCGTGCGATCATCAAGGGCGATTCCATTTCGGCATCGATCGCAGCCGCGTCGATACTCGCAAAAACATATCGCGACGCGCTTATGCGCGAATACGACACGCAATTTCCCGTGTATGGATTCGCCGGCCACAAGGGCTACGGCTGCCAGACACACTGGACAGCGCTTAACGAACACGGCCCGTGTGCGATACACCGGATGACATTCCATGGCGTCGTCCCCAAGGCCGACGAGCCGTTGCCGCTCATTGACACCGCAGCCGTCGAGCGGTTATAAATTCCCTGCTTTCAAAATTAACGAGATAAGGAGCAGAGTAATGGTCCATCACAAGAGGTTTCGGTTATTAGTGTGTGTAAGCTTTTTGTTGTTCGTTGCCGTGGCCGCGAATGCGCAGGCAACCCGCACTTGGGTCTCGGGCGTCGGCGACGACGTAAATCCGTGCAGCCGGACGGCCCCGTGCAAGACGTTCGCGGGCGCTATCTCAAAAACGGCCACTAACGGTGAGATCAACTGTCTCGATCCGGCCGGCTATGGCTCAGTGACCATAACCAAGTCGATCACGATCGACTGTGAGGACACGCAGGGCTCGATCCTCGCATCGCTGACCAACGGCATTATCATCAACATCACGTCCCCGACCGATACCAAGAAAGCTGTTCGCATCCGCGGCATTTCGATAAACGGTGCGGCCACCGGCATAAATGCGATCCGCGTGATGGCGGCCACAAATGTCAGCGTCGAGGAAGTCGTCATCGACGGATTTACCACGAGCGGCATCACCGTCGAGGGCTCGGCTCAGGTCGCGGTACGAAACTCGTCGATTCGCGCCACACTGACCGGCATCAACGCCTCGCCCGCAAGCGGCACTGCAGATGTAACGGTTACGGGTTCGTCGATAGCGTTCAACACAAACGGCATTACCGCAGGTACGAACGGAACGGTGCGTTTCGGCGGCAACACGATCGCCTATAACACAAACGGTATCGGCGGCTCAGGCAAACTTTTTTCGTTCGGCAACAATGTGCTCGATGCAAACGCGACGAACGGCACTCCGACATCGACGACGCCGCTAAAATAGTCTAGAAGTTGATCCAGGCGGTGGGCTGTTTATGGTTTGAGACCGTGATCTTTGTCTCGGCTTTAAAGAGCGGCGGCCGCATTTGGAGGGCGATCTCGGCGGTCAGGCGGGCAAGATGGGGCTCGTTCGCACGCTGTGAGAGATGTGCGAGAACAATGTGACGCGCCGAGCCGTCGAAGTCGTTCGTTAGCCAATCAGAAAGGTCTTCGTTAGAAAGATGGCCCACCTGGGACATTATTCGCTGCTTGAGATCCCACGTGTATACCGAGCATGCACGCAGCATGTCGCGGCTGTGGTTCGACTCGACGACGATCGCATCGCAGCCGCGCAGCTTCTCTTTCACTAATTCGCTGATGTGGCCAAAATCCATCAGCGTCGCAACACGAATGCCGTCGCGGCATGCGACAAATCCAAAATTATCGACCGCGTCGTGCGGCACGCTGAACGGCTCGAAATCGATGTCGCCGATGTGGAAGGTGCGGCTCGACTCTATCGTCTCGGCCCTGTCCTTTAGCGCGACCTGACGCTTTGACGACTCGCTGTCGCCATTCTGCCCGCCGGCCTGCGTGTCGAAATAGGCGTCTTTGGTAACGTCAGAAAGATAGACGCGGCAATCGACGGCCTGCAGCAGAACGCGCAGCCCGCCGGCGTGGTCGCTGTGCTCATGCGTTAGCAAGATGCCGTCGAGGCGGTCGACCCCGACCTCGGCCAGGCGGCGGCAGATCTCGCGCGCGCTTAGGCCGGCATCGACGAGCACATTGGTGCGCTCGCTCGAGATAAGCACGGCGTTACCGCTAGAGCCGCTGCCCAAAACCGTAAACTTCATTCCTTTCCCTGATAACTCGCACGTATGCCGCGGGCGAGAGCCCACGTGATAGCTCGATTCGGCACAAAGCCGACCAGCACCGAAACGAGGTAATTCGACCAGCCCGACACGACCTTGGTGCGGCCGCTTCTTACGGCTTTCAATGCGGTGTCGACAACCTCTTCCGCCGTTTGCTGGCCTTTGACCTGAAGAGCGTCCTCCATTCCGGCAACCTTTTGAAAGTTGGTCTTTGTCGAGCCGGGACAGAGCGCGAGGACCTTTATATTATACGGCCTGTTCTCCTCAGCGATCGCCTCTGAGAACGAATTTACGAAAGCTTTTGTCGCCGAATAGTTGGCTAAGAACGGAATCGGCTGAAAGCCCGCGGCCGACGAAACATTGATGATCGTACCGCTCTTTCTCTCGCGCATCGCCGGCAGATAGCGATGCGTCAACGCGATCAGCGCGCGGATGTTGAGGTCGATCATCCGTTTCTCATTCGCGAGATCGAGCTTTGCAAAATCGCCGTAGGCTCCAAAGCCCGCGTTGTTTATCAACCAGTCGATCTCAAAGCCATGCTTTTCTGTCTCGTCGAGCAAACGCTGGTCGGCTTCGTCCTGTGTCAGATCGAGCGCGACGTAATGCGCCGTGATCTCGTGCTCGAGCATCAGCTCATCGCATAGCTCGTGCAAGGCATTTTCCGATCGCGCGACCAGGACTAGGTCGTGCTTCTCCGCCGCGAGTCGTCGTGCAAACTCCTCGCCGATGCCGCTCGATGCGCCTGTGATGAGTGTTGCTTTCATTCCTGTTCGGCCTCTGGCTTGAACGAAAAATACACTGCGGACACCACTGAAACGAGAATCACCGCCGTTCCGAAAAACCGGACTACGCCCGCGACCTTATTTGTCGAGTTTAGCAAGCCGGTATGTTCGAGCAAATAATTCCAGTCGTGAAAGCTGCCCTCGCTGCCCGTAAAGCCGCTGGTGAGCACGAGCTGCATTTTGATCGCATCAGCCGCATAGACCCAGACATTCAGGATGCTCTGGCCCACCCATAAACCGACTATCGCGCCTGAGTAGAACTGCCTCTTCCAAACAAAATACCCAGCAAATATCGCGGGCATTATCACCTGGAACAGCGAGCCGCCCGCGACCATCAGAAACTCGCCAAAGGGACGAAATAGCAGGTGACCCGTCTCGTGTATCGGCAGGTCGACGTTGTCGAGAAAACTGCCCTGCATCGGGTCCCACGCGATCCAAAGGAAATATATGCTCAGCAGGACCGCGAAGATGAGTTTTGGAACATTCGGCCGCATGGTTCCGGAACCGGCATCAAAGGAGCTTGTTTTTTACCAGGAACGATCGGACAGTATTATTGAACTCTTCTGGTTTTTCCATCATCAGGAAGTGACTGACACCTGTCATTAGCTGAAAGTCGAGGTCCGGCGCAATCGTCTCAAATGTCTTCTTCGTGTCCGCATTCACCCACGGGGACTGCGCCATCACGGCCAAGACCGGAACATTGATCTTGTCGGTCGTCCAGATCCGCTCGTCCATCATCGCTTCCATTGCGCTTACCGCCACGTAGTCAGGAGCCGTAAGCATCGAGTCGGTTATTTTCTTTTTAATGGCATTGCTTTTGATCGGCTGGATCATGGTCGTGACAAATTGTGTGGAAGTGCCTTTGAAGTCCTTCCGAAATCCTGCCAAAAGCTGATCACCTTGCTCCTTCGTAAAAAAGGGCACGAGTGACCCGTCCACAATAACGATGCCGCTTACTTTGTCCGGGTAAAGCCTGTAGTATTGCCGCGCGATCGGCGTGCCCATACTATGGCCAACAAGTACGGCCTGGTCGACCTTCGCCGTTTTCAACACGGCGTCGACCGAGCGGGCAAAATATTCCATCGTGTAGGTGGTCTTTGGCTTGTCGCTTTGCCCATGGCCTGGCAGATCGAGGGCAATGACCCGGTAGTTCGGAAACGCATTCATCGAGTCCGACCAAAAATCGGCATTACAAGTCCAGCCGTGTATGAGAACTATCGCCTTCTTATTCCTTTTGCCAATATCATAGTAATGAAGCTTTGCGCCCTCATACTTTGCCCAGTGGCTCTTCGGCATCTGCGCCGACGCCGAGACCGAGACTGCGGCCAGAAACAAAGAAACAAAAAGCAAATATCTGATATTTGTCATGTCCTAGACCTCCTTTTTCAAAAACTCGTCACGCGAGATCGTATAGAAAACGCAATCGATGCCGTAATGCAGCTCGTTCTTCTCATACCGCATCCCGCATTTTTCCATTATCTTCCAAGAGCCAATGTTCTCAGGAACGGAGACAGCGACAATGCGTCCGAGGCCGCATACTTCGAAACCGAATTTCAGCCAGCCGATCGCGCACTCATAGCCAAAACCCTGCCGCCAGAACCGCTCGGAAAGATTGTAGCCTACCTCGATCTCACCCGAGTCTTCCAGCGGCTGCAGCCCGCTCGTTCCGATCCGCTCGCCCGTCGATTTGAGGCTCATAATACAGCTCCCAAATCCGAACTTGTCGTAACAATCAATATAGAATTTAAGCCGCTTGGCAAGCGCCTCGGGATTCTGCATCCTGGTGCCGCCGAGATAGCGGTTAACCGGCTCGGGCGAGCGCATCTCGATCAGCCAGGGCAGGTCGTCCTCGGTCATCTTGCGAAAGTGTAGCCGCTCGGTCTCGATCATGGCGCCAATCGGGTGATCGGCCACTTGCCGTCGGTCAAGGTATAGCAAATACGATCGTGCAGCCGGCTCGCGCGTCCCTGCCAGAATTCAAACCGTGACGGCAGCACGCGATAGCCGCCCCAAAACGGCGGGCACGAAATGGCCTGTCCGTCGAACCGTTTTTGAATATCGGCGAAGTTTTTT
>Ga0163161_10000574_pt1 | contig 29528 bp, 21 predicted proteins | sample S45metaG_FD_129847 | JGI IMG/M metagenome (GOLD analysis project Ga0163161, IMG submission 129847) | Switchgrass rhizosphere microbial communities from Kellogg Biological Station, Michigan, USA - S4-5 metaG | ecosystem: Host-associated > Plants > Roots > Rhizosphere > Soil | place: USA... | reverse complement strand
ATGGATCATCCGTTCGATGCGCGATAGTTTACCTCCATAAAGAAAATCCCAGTACCGACGGGCATTACCATTGTAAGCCCAATGCGGCACCACAGGCATGTAGGCTAATATGGCATCAAGTGTTACATTTGCTTTGTCCTGGTAGCCAAAATAGCTCGACCATACATAAACTTCTTCTTGACCTGTAGAGTCCCAAGGCATTTCACTACCAAAGGGATATTGCAGCGAGCGCCAGTGGTTAGCACGCTTCTTCATTTCATCTTCTAACCTGGTTGCTTCTTCTGTTAGTCCTTCGTTTTTGAGGTCATTTAGGATGAGATAGAACACTGTGCCTTCCATTTGACCGAACTGTGCGTAATAAGGGGCAACACTAACCATCGCCATGCCTGTTTCAGCAGCATCGATAAGGTGTTGTTTCCAGCTCTGCTCCTCCACAAGGCCGCTATAATTACGCGCCAACCGGTACATCACCCAATGGGCCGCTGCAACATGCGGATAGTTATAAGACCGGCCCAGGTTATCAGCTTCTTTTTTCGGCCATGCAGACCATGTTTTAAAATTGATATCTGCGGCATAAGTATCTTTAGGGAGCGAATCTGGTGCATAGTAGAACAAGCTCTTTTTTACACCATATTTCTGAGGACCGTTTTTAAGTTGTATTCTCCCAAACATCACACTATCTACAAATTGTTTCAGCTTATCAACTTCTTCTTTTTTGGGTTGTACCAATTGCTTCATTATTGCCCCCAACCACGAACCTGCACCGCCTTCATCGCTTAAACCTGCAATCCATGCCCTATTATCTTGTGTCACCTGCTGTTGCTTTTCATTATCGTACGTAATCGCTGAAGGACTTCTTTTAAAAACAGGATCGGCCTGGTTAAACCATTGCTTGGTTGTTAAAAAATTGCCATAACTAGCAATCACATCACTTTCGGTTTCAATTACCTTGTAATTTATACTTTGCTCAAAGCCATCATCGTAGGTGATAGACAATCTTGCTCTTCCCCAGTTATTTCCCTTTACAGTATAACTTTTCCAACCATTTTTGGTCGAACCTAGTGCGCTTACTTTTAGGGCATTTTCGGGTAAAATCTGAATGGCTTTAATCTTTTTAGGGTAGTTAATAAACAATTTCCCTTCCACATCTTTAGGCAGAACATAACCTGGAACTGATATCGCGACTGGTCGTTTATTTTCAATGAGTTTGTTTTCGATATCTTTTGCTGCTCCAGAAAGGATAAACTGAAGGGCATAACTTCTGGTTTCACCAGGTTTTAAAGTGGTTGAAGTTGGTGTGTTCCACTGCTCGGCATTTTTCCATTCATTTTCGGCATAGGCTTTACTGTAAACCATCCACTCATAAAAACCTTCAAAAGCTATCCCTCTTGGTGTCCGGTCATCATTAAGCGGGTTGTAAGCCTCAAATGGTGTATGCCCCAGTGGCGTAACAAGCAAAGAAGGTGCATGACCACTTAACCTGGTAACTTGCAGATAACCAGCGTCTTTTCCGATATATGGATCATAAAAAACATTTTTAGCATGGGTTTGCTCTAAGGTTCTGCCTTCGAGAATATTATCGAAAATCATCGGAATACCTAGCGCCCCGATTTCTACGTTTTTATTGCTCTTGTTTTTCAGTTCGAAGCGGAGCACAAGCTTTCCGTTAAGCATTTCCCAGATCCGTTTAACCTGCAACGGGATATCGGCCTGAAGTGTTGCAGCAAGATCGGCAGCAGCGAGTACATTTTTACCCATAACAATGTTTTTCACAGGGCTTCGTTTTGCGGCTGTGCTGTAGCTTTTCCAGGCTTCTTCACCAATGGAGCGTAATTTCAAGTTGATATCGCCCAAATGATATAAACCATCTGAACTACGCACTTTTAAACTGTCGCTCGGTACAAAATCGAAATCTTTAACCATTTTAGGCTGTAGGCCTGCTACTGTTTGCGATGACTTAACAAGCTTTAGATTAAATGCTCCTGCGTTGTAAGTCGAAAATCCATTTTCCAGGCCCAGCGTAGATGGCTTTTTGCCTAAGGCAATCCAAGGCGATTGGGCCAGAATTACCTCAATATTTAGAAAAGATAAAATACAGCAAAATATTGCTTTAAAAGTTATTATGGATAAAATTCTCTTCATTTTTAGTTTGATAATCATGATGACAAAATAAATTTAGGAATGTGGTTAAGTCAAAATTAAAGTTTAAAAGATAAAGCAGGCATCGAACTTAAAAATAGCGCAAAATCGGTAAAGAATTGGTGTATTTATGAGGAGTTGGGGCGTGAGGCGGTAACTGGATGGCGGGATAGATGATGAATAGCACGAAGCATGATGAACAAAATAGGTTCCCGCCGATTACTCAGATTGTTAAGACATGAGGGGAAACTTAACCCATTAGTACTACATGTGGTACTTAAACGCGATTGCAGCGGCAGCTCCCGACGTAGAGTCGGGACTATAGCTGAAAGCGAGACTAACATTAATTGAAATGCATGAATTGTCTTTCCTACCTTCGATTCTGCTCACGAGACAATTAATTTGGCTCAGCTATCATTGACTGATACCAATAGACGAGTCGTCATCTCGACTGTAGCGCAGCGAAATGGAGAGATCTTTGAACTGTTATTTATATTATTAATGAAATAAATTATAGTTCGGGATAGCAATGATTAAATAGCCTGACATTTTACTTTCAACCATTTGGCTTCTTCATCAGACAACATGGGCTGAAGCTTCTCAAACACCATTTGATTGTATTGATTTAACCACTCCATCTGATCTGGTGCCAAAAGCGCTTTATTTACGATAGAAGTATCAATGAAACATAAGGTTAAAGTTTCGAAAGTGAGAAAATCGCCAAATTCACTATTACCCTTAGAGACACATAAAACAAGGTTTTCGATGCGTACACCATGTTTTCCCGGACGATAAATACCAGGTTCGATAGAGGTTACCATTCCTGGCTTAAAGGCAACATCTACATTGGCTGGGCTAATATTCTGAGGCCCTTCATGTACATTCAGAAAAAAGCCAATACCATGACCCGTTCCATGACCAAAATTTATGGCATGTTCCCACAATGGTTTTCTACAAATAGAATCGATTTGATACCCTTTGGTACCTTCCGGGAAAATCAGTTTAGAACCTTCAATCAGGCCTTTTAGCACCAAGGTATAATCATCGGCCTGGGTTAGTGAGCAATTACCGATAGGCATTACCCTTGTAATATCGGTCGTACCATATAAATACTGGCCTCCTGAATCGACAAGAAACAAACCATCGGCTGTAATTTCCTGATTGCTTTCTGCTGTTACACTATAATGCGGTAAAGCTCCGTTGGCATTGTAACCAGCTATGGTATTAAAACTTAAACCTACGAAAGATGTTTGCTCGGCTCTAAACCCGGCCAATTTCCCTGCTGCAGACCATTCTGTAATCTTTTCTTTCCCTAAATGATCTTCCATCCATTTAAAGAACCTGGTTAAAGCAACCCCATCATTTAGCATTGCCTTACGGATGTGGTTAATCTCAGTATTATTCTTTAAACTTTTTAGATGTGTGCTTGGATTAATACCCGAAACGATTTTAGCACTAGAAGGCAAGCACCGGTACAAGCCAAAACAAGTACGTTTAGGATCGATAAAAACCTGCGCATCTTTTGGCAGATTTTTTAATGCCTCAGCCACCTCACCGTAGGGATACAAAGTTACGCCCTGTTGGTTTAAAGTGTCGATATCTTTCTGTGACAATTTTTGTTTGTCGATAAAGAGTTTTACCGCTGCAGGAGCAATTAAAGCAAAACTTAAGGTTACAGGATTATAATCTACATCTTTTCCCCTTAGGTTAAAAAGCCAGGCAATATCATCAAGCGATGAAATAAAATGATAATCTGTGCCATTTATTTTTAAAGCCGCTTTTACCTCGTTTATTTTAGCCGAAATGGTAAGCCCCGCAGCCTCTTCGTCTATTAAAAAAGCTTTTTCTACAGGTAGCCCTACCCTATCGAGCCAAATGGTGCTGATAAAATCAACATCAGTTACTTCTATTCCATGCTGGGTTAAACTGTTCTGCATCTCGAGGGCTAAACCTACCGTAATGAGCTGATGATTAAAACCTACTTTTGCACCCTTTGGCAAAACCTGGTGCAACCAATCGATGTATTCGGGCGTATGTGGCACTTTCAGCTTTACCAATTCGTAACCACTATTGTTTAATTGTGTTTCTGCCTGCGTAAAATATCGCGAATCAGTCCACAAACCAGCAAATTCCTGAGTAATGACCAGCGTGCCAGCCGACCCTGTAAATCCACATGCAAAAGGAATAGCTTTATAATGCGCAGGTAAATACTCACTAATATGTGGATCTGCCGCAGTAATAATATAAGCATCTATTTTTTGAGCAACCATTAACTGGCGTAAGGCCTGCAATTTTTCTACAAAGGTCATGTTGAGGAAGAGTTTTTGTAGGGCCAAATTTAAAGATTACATTGATATCAGCACTTAAAACAAACAAGAATTAATATAAATTTTGAAAACGCAGTAGATTCCGATTGCGTTACAACCTGTGTTTACCTTTAAAAACATTCAGGACAAATATTAAACGTACCGATCAATTGCAGGCGCTTTAACTACCTCATAACAATCTGCTTTCTGATAGCACCGTACTTTAAAAACAAGTGCAGATTCTCTCCGTGCCAACGCATGGATACCCAATGTAAAACGTTGTTTAAAACGTTTGGGGCAAGCCTCTTTATGGCAAATTATTTCGTAACGGTCTTCATTTTCTACGACCACATCAAACACATACTTTGGCCACTGTTTTTTGATCAGATTCGGTAACCAGCTAAACTGTTGCATGTTGATCAAATCCCCCATCCCTTCAATTGCTTTTGGCGGAATATCTCCACCTATAATCTGACTCCACTTCCCTTCAACTTCATCAATAATCCCCAGCACTTTACATCCAGACAGCACCAACCATGGATCTTCCATGCTTGACCGCATTAACTGATAGGGTATATCTTCTAAAAACTCCTGTTCAAAAAGGTAATTAAGTTCGATCATAAGCTACTTTCATTTTTTATCGGCAGATTATTAAGTCGTATCAGTTTATCAATGGTACCAGCAAAACGTTTCATTGAGATCGGTTTGCCAAGATAACATTCAAAGCTAGAATCTATTTTTCTCACTTCATTTTCGAGGTGGGCGGATGCGTAAATCACAAACCTGGCTTTTGAGCGGAGATGTTGGGATAGTTCAGTTCCCCTCATCCCATCCATATCTATATCTAAAAAAAGAAAATCGATTTTATCTCCGGTACTAATTGTTTTTAAGGCATCAAAGGGGTTATTAAAGGCGCTAAACAGTTTTAAAAAACGGATACCTTCAATATAATCGTGAAGTAAATCAATCGCGTGCTGTTCATCATCAACAATTGCACAGCTGTAATACATAGGCAAATTAAGATAGGCTGTACAAAGCTTAACAATGTAAGCTTTAATTCCTATTTCTAGGTACAAAAAGGGTAAAAGTACGGTAGTAATGGGCATACTAATAAGACAACATATCACAACTTGTACCTTATTTCAAGATATAAATTAGCCATGAGTCAATTGACACATGGCTAATTGCTTTAAAGTTTAATTTTAACAAAGTATAAACGGTTTCTATCAACCGAATTTGTTAAAGGCAATATTTTTTGCGCAAAACCACTTGCACCATTATCCACCACACCAAAATCATCATCGTTAGAAATTACGAGGATATTGCCAGGCAGTAAGGCTAAGCCTTCTGCTTTATCGTGCGGATAAATGGAAGGTAGATCTTTCAACAGGTCTAAAACAATGGTTTTGCTTACAGGGGTAATTCCCGCTGTGCTTAAACCTGCTGCATTGTTCAGTTCTTCTACGGTTTTGCCGCCATAAAGTTTTCCTGTTGCACCGTTGGCGGAATCAGAAATATCGGTAGCACCACTCAGGTCTATTTTGAAAACTTTTTTAAATGTTGCCGGGTTGCTTGCTGCGCCGCCATATAATCCATCACGTTCTATGGTTAAGAAAGTAGTACTGTTAACGGCAACAATATCGCTCACACCTGTTAAAGTAACGTTATCCATCAGGTAAGCGTATTGCTTGGTTGCTCCGCTTGCGATATCAAAAGTCAAAATTCTTAATACCACCGAATTGGCAACTGCAGCTTTAGACGGATTGTACATTGGCGACTGCATCATGCCCACCAAAGTTTTCCCATCTGGGGTAATGGCCAAACCTTCCATGCCACGGTTTGCTCTTCTATTGGCAAATACAGCTGGAATTTTCCGTCCGCCTGTTCCTGTTCCAAATGGATTAATCCGTTCTATTGTTTTGCCTGAGGCATCGAAATGTGCAATATGCGGACCGTATTCATCGCTGATCCAAAATGATCCGTCAGCTGCCCTTACCAAGCCTTCTGAGTCGATTCCATCGGCACTTGGCGCAATCACCTGTCCATTTAAGTCGTAAGCAGTTTCACCAGAAGCCCCCATTCCCGCAGGGTTTGGAAGTCCGTTTAATTTATTACCAGATGCATTTTTAAGTTCGATGGTTTGTTCGAGTACCAATTTCCCATCTTTCAATCTGAATTTGCCTATCTGTGGATCAAAATCAGGTTTTCCGATGATGATGGAATTCGCGATCTGTCCGGCAACGTTCGAACCCCTATCGGTTAGCATATAAAAAACATCTGGTGAATTGGGATCTGCGGCAACTGCTGATCCAAAACCTCCGTTGTACACTTTTATGCCAGTAGTAGTTGTGAAAAGCACCGAAGGATCTGAAACTTCTGCAACGGCAGGATAGCTAAATTCCAGAGGGGTTTCTTCGTGGCTTTTTTTACATGATACCATACCGATAGATATGGCTACTATTAAGGTGAGTAGTTCTTTCTTCATTTATTTTTTTTGAACAAAGCAAGGATCTAGATATGAAGACAATGTTAAGGGAATAACAAGAATAGTTTCATGGCTGCCAATAATAATTCAGCACTCTAAGGAGAGGAGTGCATAACGTTAATTGGATTGTCATTCTGAAAAAAGTTACCAACAGCGGAATCTTATAGAAAGGTCGTCATCTCGACTGAAGCACAGTCCCGACGTTAAGTCGGGAGAGAGATCTAGAATAGATTTAGCTTCGCTGAGCACTTCGTGGTTCTCGACTGCGTTGCACCCGATAGCTATCGGGGCCGCTTGAAATGACGACCGCTTGAGATTGGCATCGTCTAATCTAATGTCTTTGAATAAAATCTAATCGCCACGTATAATGACGATTTTAACAAATTACATTATCAATAATTAACATATTGCTCTTCAAAACTGCCATCAGCGTGTAAATCGATCAGTCCATAACCTGGTGCGGTTTCTCTTCTGTTGCCTTCCCACCAAGCACCTGATACGGCACCGTTGCAAAGATAGGTAACACCGTTGTAAACCACTTTATCGCGCATATGCAGATGGCCACTTAAACACAGTTTTACATTAGGATGTTGGCAAAAAAGATTGATAATTTTGCTCGTATCGGTATGCATATCGCCACCCAACATGGTCCATTTGTTTACAATGTCATCTTCAATCATTAAAAGTGCAGTTAGGATTGGAATGTGCGACATCACCATTACAGGCATATCAGCATTTGTTGTTTCGAGTTCGTCTTTAAGCCATGCCAACTGCTCATCACCCAATTTTCCAATATACCAGGTATTGTCGATATCCAGATGGGTACTATCCAGCACAATAATCTTCCATCCGTTCTGTACCAAACTATAATAAGGTTTAACCAGCTGCAATTTATCCATGGCATATTTCTTTCCGTAAAAAACATCGCCCTTGGTGTTTTCATTCCACCAGATATCGTGATTGCCTAAACAGTAATGCACAGGAAGGTTGCATTCGTACTTCATCGTCTCTTTTACCAGTTTCCATTGATCGTTAATGGTGCCGATGTTTTCTTTATTCATATCAAAAACGATATCTCCACCGTTTAAAATCAGGTCTATCTTGGGCGATTGCGACTGTAAATGGTGCAGGCATTTAACAAACCTGGCGGGCGCATTAAATTGATTTTTAAGATGTACATCTGTGATGTGTGCCACTCTTAGCACAGGTTTTTTATCGACTGCCGACGAAAATGCAGGCAGGGTTGGTAGTAAAAACAGGCCACCTATATGCTTAAGTGCTGATCTTCTTTCCATAACATTCTTTTTATTGTTTCAAAATTAGTGCTGCCAAGTTGTTTTAATGTTAAAAAATAGCGGTACTGTGGGTATACAGACACCGCTATTCAGATTTTGGTATATTTTAAAGATTTATTGAGTTTTCTTTAAACGATAAGCTTCGATGATTTTATAAAAAATCTGATGATTAGGATACACCCCCATAAAGGCATCCGAACCAGGACCATAAGCAAATACTGGCACCATGATATTGGTATGATCATCTGTACTGAAATTGCCACGAACGGTTCCTTTTCTATAAGAGGCATCCAGGAGCGACAGTCCTCCGGTTTCATGATCGGCAGTTACGATTACCAACGTTTCTCCATCCTGATCGGCAAACTTTAAGGCTTCGCCCACCAGGCGGTCAAAATCTTGCTGTTCGGTTACCGCAAAAGGCAAATCGTTTGCGTGCCCGCCATGATCAATCTGCGCACCTTCTGCCATGATGAAAAATCCTTTTTTATTTTTCGAGAGCAATTCAGCCGTTTTTAAGAACGAAATCTTCAACATTTCTCCCCGGCCTTCCAATATTTTCCGCGTAGCAGAATCGTCTAAAAGTACCATTTGCTTATCCGCATTTGAGGCAACAAAACTTTTTAGGTCTTTCTGTAATGTATAACCCTTAGCAGAGATTTTATCCATCAGTTTTTGATCCGGATTCTCGGTAAAACTTTTGCGTTTCGAACCAACTAGAATATCAACATGGCTATTCTGAAAATCGGCTGCAATTTCCTTCGTCATAGATCGTTCAAGCTGATGGGCATAAAATGCTGCAGGTGTAGCATCGGTAATATCGCCACTGCTGATGATCCCGCTTTTAAGGCCATAAGGTGCCAAAATATCAGGAATAGACTGAAGTGCTTTACCCGTAGAATCGACGCTGATGTAGCGGTTATTGGTTTTATGCCCTGTAGCCATAGCCGTTGCACCTGCTGCTGAATCAGTAAAATCTGAATTGGAAGCTTCGGTGCGCGATAGGCCAAGATGTTTAATCGTGATGATGTTGGATTGACCAAAATTAGCACTCAAGCCAGCCTGAATCTGTGCCAGTCCCATTCCATCCCCTATTAGAAGGATTACATTTTTGGCTTTGGTTTTTAATCCATCGCTTTTGTAAGTTGGCTGATAAGGTATATAAGCCTTCGGGCTGCTGTACTCGAGCTTAGCCCTGTTCTGATAAAAATCTTTTAGCAATGTGGGATGATCCGTTCCGATCCAATCAACCCCCATATGCTCCAGTTCTTTCCAACTGTTCGGACTATCTTTAGTTGCCCAAAAACGGAAAGGTTTACCCATTGCATGCACTTTGGCAATTACCGCTTTCATCTTTTCTAAATCAGTCGGTGTTGGGGTGCCCTTTCCATTCCATACCGAATAATGAGAAATATCATCGCTAATCATACCAATGTGCTTTAACTGATCACTTGTGTATTGATTTGCAGGACGGCCATCAAAACTGATAAGTGATGGATAATCCTTAAACTTTTCGGCAGGGGGAACAGCTCCACTCATTACAATTTTAATGGCTGAAGGGTTGATCTGTTGATCGAAAACAGATTCATTACCTTTTAAATCGGCGAGTAATTTCGGGATTACATGTTCATAATCCTCCTTTATATCGATTACCAATTGAAGTTTTTGTTTCGGATCGGCATAAGGATGGTTGGCATGATCTTTAAAAAATACCACCAATGGATCGATATATAATTTTTTCAATGTTTTGCCAGCGTTGATTTCGCTGCTTTCGTGGGCAACAAACAATTCTCCATTCCGGTAAAACACATCTGCCTCGATAGATCCCATACCAGCATAATAGGCCTCCAATAAAGGGATCTGCTGCTTATAATCATTATGGCTGTGTCCATTACCGGCATTCAGTTTCTGCTGGGCAGAAACTGAATGCATACCTAAACCCAATAATAAAAAGAGGATCAGTTTATTCGATTTTACCATCCTGGATTTTGTTTAATTACACCTGCACTGTTATCAATTTCTCTTTGTGGTACGGCCCAAACATCGTGTACCTGCGGATTGAAAGTTCTTGCCGGCCAAATTACGCTCCCATCAAAATCGTGTAATGGTTTTGCATAGGCTGCCTGTGCATCGCCCCATCTTACTAAATCGCGGTGACGGTCGGCCCATTCTCCTGCAAGTTCGTTACGGCGTTCGCGTTTAAGGTCGCCGATAGTCATTCCTGTCTTAGTCCCCAAACCTGCGCGTAGCCTGATTTTGTTCAGTTCGGTATCGCCAGCCCCTGCACCGCTGAGGTTAATTGCAGCTTCAGCCTTAATGAGCAACACTTCGGCATAACGCATTAAGGGTACATTTAAATCAGTTGTTCCATTATCTCCATTCGGATTAACGTGTGTTGGAATTGGATTGGCATAAGAAAACGGCTCCATGTATTTTTTAAATTGGTAATTTGAAGTTGCTCCTCCATCTTTAGTAAAGCTACGCTCGGCACCAAAGAACATAAATTTATCACCAGGTTTCAAAATGGTAGCTTCCCTGCGTTGATCGCCAGCTTCGTAAGAATCATAAAGTTCTTTGGTTGGCAGATAATAACCCCAGCCATTGTAAATGCCCCATGCTTTATTGGTTAACATTACACCCGGAAGTTTACTTCCCCAGCCGGTGCCACCACCACTTGGTGTACAAACCACAGACCAGATATATTCTTTAGACCAGTTGTTTGAAGCCTTAAAAACATCTGCAAAACCCGTATTAATTAAATCATGCTGACCTGAAGAGATGACCATATCAGCATATTTAGCAGCATTGGCATAATCTTTTTTAAACAGGTACACCTTAGATAAGTAAGCCCATGCCGCCGTTTTATGTGCTTTACCATAATCAGCTGGTTTCATTGCCGAAAACAAGGGAAGGTTATCAGCTGCCTTTAAAAGAAGCGAAATAATATAGTCGTAGTTCTCATTTACATTACTGGCGCGGGGAATGGGCTGAGATGCATCTGTTTCAGGCTTAACAATTGGTACACCTGCTTTATCGTTTCCATAATTTGCAGCCAGCTGAAAATAAACCAAACCTGCATTAAAATAAGCATCACCAATGATCTGTTTCTTTAAACTTTCATCCATATTGATGTTCGGCACATTAGTAATGATATCGTTGGCACGTTTGATGATGGCATAACGCATGCTCCACTGCGTTTCGGTATAACCGCCGCCCACATAAGTGCGGTTAAAGTTTTTAATGTTATCGGCCTCTGGCTTGTTGCGTCCGGTAACCATGTCATCGCTGGCATTGATAAACCAGAACATCCCCCGGCCGTAAAAATCTTCAGCATTATAGATTTCGTACATTCCACCTTCGGCTTTCAATGCATCCTCTTTAGTTTTCCAGAAGTTCAGTGCCGATGGAGAACCTTCGGGTATAATATCGAGCTGCTTTGTGCATGAAGAGAAAACAGCAAGAGCGGCAAATGCCATATATTTTAAATTCTTTTTCATTATTGTTGTGATTATAAATTTACACTTAAACCAAGGATAAAACTTCGTGCCTGCGGATAACGGCCAACATCCACTCCGTTGTTGTCCATTCCGATTTCTGGATCAAAGCCTGAATATTTAGTAATTGTGAAAAGGTTGTTTGCTGTGGCATAAATTCTTACGCCACCTGTTTTTAATTTATTAGCGATCGATTTTGGTAAACTGTAGCCTAAGGTTACGTTGCGTATACGTAGATAAGAGCCATTTTCTACATAAAAATCAGAAGCTGCAAAATTCCCGTTGGCATCGCTGGTTGAAATAATAGGCACTTTGCCACCTGGATTTTCTGGCGACCATGCATCTAAAATTCCGACCAATTTGTTGTATGAAGGGCCACCCGCACTATAAGTGGTGCGTTTTACAGCGTTGAACAACTTATTGCCCTGTACACCCTGTGCGAATATGTTAAAATCAAAGTTTTTATAACTTGCATTGAAACTTAATCCGTAAGAGAAATCAGGGTAAGCACTGCCTGCAAAATAACGGTCTTTGCCATCAATTGATCCATCGCCGTTGATATCTACAAATTTAAAATCACCTGCTTTTGCATTTGGCTGGATTTTTTGCCCTTTAGCATTTTTATAGTTATCGGCTTCTGACTGACTTTGGAAAATGCCATCAGTTTTTAACACAAAATAACTATACAATGGCTGCCCTACCGTATTGGTTAACGGAGCAAGCTCATTCCTGAAATTAGTAGGTACAGTTTGGTTTTCTATACCAGGGATAAGCTCCTCTATCTTATTGTTAACCTTAGTTAAAGTAGCATTTACCGAGTAAGTAAAAGCTGCATTTTTATCACTGTTGTAAGTTAATCCCAGCTCAATACCTTTATCCTTTACTATACCGGCATTAACGGTCTGAATATTTAAACCTGCTGTTCCTGGCAGTGTTCTGTTTAAGATCATTTTATTGGTTTCTTTAATAAAATAATCAGCCACTAAACTTAATCGGTTTAAAACCGTTAAATCAAGTCCGATGTTAGTTTGTTTAGATTCGGCCCAGGTTAGATTTTTGTTGGCCAAAACAGTCTGTATATAACCATTTTGTAAGGCCGGAGATTGTCCGAAATAACTCTGAGTAGGATTTAATAAAGGATTTACTGCAGATGACGAAAGACTACCCAGGTTTCCTAAAATACCATAACTGGCTCTTAATTTAAGCTCATTTAACCAGCGCATATCTTTTAAGAAATCTTCCTTACTAACTACCCAACCTGCCGAAACTGATCCGTAATTTCTGAACCGGTTTTCTTTAGTCAACAATGATGAACCATCACGACGACCGATCAATGATAAAAGGTACTTTTCGCCATAGTTATAATTTGCCCTGAAAAACAGCGAAGAAAGCGCTTTTGCATCAAAATAACTTGAAGAAGGTTGCGGTATTGTTGCATTTGACAAATACCTGTACTGTTTCGATTCATCATCAAAACCTGTAGCCGACGCATACAAGCCACTACTTTTGGTTTTCTGAAAAGTATAACCTCCGGTGAATTCTAACTGATGCTGTGCGAAAGATGTCTTGTAATTCAACACCTGTTCGGCTAAAAAGTCTGTTACTTTATCACTTCTTTCCACTAAACTATTGCTTGCAACAGGTTTTCCTACCTCTAATCTTTTAGGCGTAAAGCTCTTAAAAGCGGCATCTGATTTGGTAACGCTTAAGTTCGACCTGAAACTTAAACCTTTGGCCAATTTAAGGTTAGCATAAGGATTAATTACCAAAACATTTACCGGGTTATTGATATCAATACGCATTAAATCGGCAACTGGATTTACAATATCCCCGTAATCTCCGGCATACGGTCCTGGCAAACCTGCAAAACTGCCATCGGCATTATAAGGTGTACCATTAGTAGGGTAATAAATGGCAGAAAGTAAAGCACCGGTATAATCACTGCTGGTGTTTGCTCCGTTTCCATTGGTACTGCTATACGAAAGGTTTTCGCCCACTTTTAACCAATTGGTTACCTCATGCTCGGTATTGATCCTGAAATTGTAACGTTTAGTTTTGGTATTTAACACAATGCCTTCCGCATTACGGTAATTAAAACTTAGATAATAATTAGATTTTTCGCTACCACCGTTTATTGCCGTGTTGTAATCCTGTAACAATCCGTCTCTAAACACTTCGTCCATCCAGTTGGTACGGGTAATCTGTCCGTCAGGATATTTTGCTGGGTCAAAAGCTGGTAATAGATTAGTACCACCATTTTTAGCTGCTGTTGCTGCAACCTGTGCACGTTGTTGTGCATTTAGGGGTTCTAGTTTTTTCCAGGCGCTTTGTTGGCCCACTTTAGCATCAAAACTGATCTGCATTTTTCCGTTTTTACCTTTTTTGGTGGTAATTAATACCACACCGCCCGAAGCCCTCGCGCCGTAAATTGCCGCAGATGCATCTTTTAGTACCGATATCGATTCGATATCGTTAGGGTTAAGCTGTGGAGTACCCGAAAATATAGATCCGTCAATTACATAAAGTACATTTTCTCCATTAATACCACCTGCACCGCGGATATTGATGCGTGGTGCAGAAGTTGGATCGCCACCCTCATTAGTTACAATCACACCTGGTGATTTTCCGGCCAATACCTCACCAACACTATTTAATGAGCGTGAAGAAAGTTTATCCAGGCCAACAATACTGATTGCTCCGGTTAAGGTTTCCTTTTTCTGTGTACCATAACCCACAACCACTACATCTGCAAGTGTGGAGCGTTCTTCTTTCAAAATCATGTTAATTACTTGGTCTTCGCCAATTTTTGCTTCCCTGGTCTGATAACCGATCATTGAGAATGACAGTACGGCATCAGCGCCTACTGCAATGCGATAAGCACCGTTTCCATCGGTAATGGTACCACTTTGTGTGCCCAATACTTTCACAGAAACACCTGGAAGTACCAAACCTGTGGTATCTCTTACTACGCCTGTGATAATCCGGTCTGGCTTATTCATTACGGCATTGTTTAAAATCACGTATCCACCTTTTTCTAAAACCTGCAAACCAAGCCTGTCTAAAAGTGATCTTACGGGTTCGGTGGTAAAATCGCCACTTAAAAACATATTTTTTTGTTGCAACTGATCTGGGTTGTACACAAAACTAAGTCCGGTACGGGATTCAATTTCTTTGATGATCTCCGTCATCTTACGGCCTTTATTTATTGTAATGTTAACCGTAGTTTTCTCTAATTTTTGTGCCATACCTGCCGAAGCGAGGATAGAGCTGCAAAAAATGCAGAGGATTGTAAATGTTAAACATGAGTATTTCATGATCTTATAAAGAGCTGGTGTCCTCTTAGCGGAGGTTGTTTTCATTGCTTAATTTGTTTGATTTGTTTTTGTAAAGCTTTAATTATACTGGCTTTCGTTGCCAGGAAGAAAGATTGCGGCGAACGATCTGACCGGTACCGTAGAAAATTTCTATATCATATCCCTATCTCATCTGTATATATTAAATGTTTTATGATTTTTTGATGCATTGAACTTGAGGTGATGCAGACTGCAGATGATATCCAAAATCTCTTCAGGAGACTGTTTGCTACTGAAAGAAGCAGTGGTTTTAAGTTTGCCCAAAGTGGTATCATTCAGCAAAATTTTGATACTGTATACATAGTTGAGCTTGCTGATCACCTGCTCTAAGGTTGCACCTTCGAAAGCAAGCTCAACAAAGGCCAAAGCTTTGCTTTTACCGATGGCTGCCCTTCCTGCACTTTTATCATAAGTTAAAAACTCATCTTTGATCAGTGTGCCAAGATTTCCCGTCTTGTTGCTTACCGCAACCTTTCCGGTAACTACGGCAACTTCGATGTGTTTACTGGCCTGATATGATTTTACTTTAAAAGAGGTACCCAACACTTTGATATCTACACCGGATGTAGTATGTACTGTAAATGGTCTTTTCTCCTGATGTGCAATATCAAAAAAAGCTTCACCCTCTTTTAATGCGATCTGGCGGTTGTTTGAGGCAAATACCTTTGGGTAGCTGAGTTTTGCAGAAGGCCCCAGCAAAACCACCGAACCATCTGATAAAGTAATTCGCTTCTGCTGCGTACTTCCGGTAACTACAGTAACCTGACTTTCAAGCTTCACTGGGGTATTGAGTCTCCAAATGCTTATTCCCAGTGTAATGACAATGAGTACGGCGGCAGCGATCCTGATAAAAGACTGTAGTTTGAATACTTTGCCGTGTTTTGGCTTTTGGCGCATAGCGGTCTGAAGGTGAACAAGCATTTGCTCCCCTATTGCTGCTTTCCGGTCGGCCGAAAATTCAATATTTTCCTGATTGAGCGTGGCATACCACTCTTCAACTTTTTTTTGCTCTTGTGGACTTGCCTGCTTATTGAGATATTTCTGCAGCAGTTCCTTTGCCTGTTCTTCTGTCATTTAAATACATGTCAGTTCAAAAGCAGATCGGTACTAACCAAGAATGTTATCTATAAATTAACTTTATGTTAAGCCGATTAAAGCCGCAATAAGCAGGATATAGGAAAGGCTTTTTTTAAGCAATTTTAGTGCTGCAGAAATCTGGTTTTTTACGGTTTGAACAGATAAATCAAGTTCTGAAGCTATTTCTTTGATGGATTTTTCCTGTTTTCGGCTCATCGAGAATACCAATTGCATTTTTTCGGGTAAAAGTGCAATGGCCGCATCAACTTCTAAATGAAGCTCTTTTAAAATCAGTTTATCATCAGCTGCTGCAATGTGCTGCTCATCCATTAGTGCTTTAAGTGCAGTTTGGTGTTGTTCTTTTATACTGCCCGACCTGAAATAATTAATTACCTTATATTTCACCGCACCATATAGGTATGCGCCAAGGCTTCCTGTCAGGTTAATTGTTGTTCGGTTCTCCCAGAGGGATATGAAAATCTCCTGTGTAATGTCCTGCGCCAGTGCCTCATCGCCCATTTTTTTCAGCGCGATATCAAAAACATCCTCCCAGTAGATCCTGTAGATCGCCTCCATAGCCTGATGATCTCCAAGCTGTAAAGATAAAAATAATGAATTGTCCAAGGGATGCCGCTTTATAAAGGGCAAAGCTAAGGGGCCAATATTCCTTTAGTATTAACAAATCTTAAAGAGTAGATGATGTGGATAATAGAATTGGGGCTTTAATAATGGAAGATGAAAAGATTCTGCGCTCATCAACGATATCTTCAATAAAACGGTCGTCATCTCGACTGGAACGCAGTGGAACGGAGAGATCTATCTCAATAGATTTCTCGACTGCGTTGCACCCGATAGCTATCGGGTCCGCTCGAAATGACGAATCATGAAGGAGACATATTCGCAATGACTCCTAATCACTTACCCAAACACTCCTGCAAAAACTTTATTCGAATGCAATTTTGCTTGGTGATCGTAAATATGCGAGGTACTCATGATCTCGTTTATGCCATATTTTGCGACAAAAGCTTCTAAATTTTCGCTAATGGTTTCGGCACTACCAATAAATGAATAATACAACATTTGTTCTACAGCTTCTTTTTCCAACTGATCCCAATATTGATTGATATCATCAACTGCAGGCTTTAACAATTCTCTTTTTCCTGTAATTACCCCCAGGAACATCCGCTTTACCGAACTTGATAAACGCTCAGCTTCCGCATCGGTATCGGCAGCAACCACATTTACACAGGCCATCACATAAGGTTCATGTAAAAATGGGGATGGCTTAAAATTATTTCTATAAATGGCGACGGCTTGTTCGAAATAAGCTGGTGCAAAATGACTTGCAAAAGCATAAGGGAGGCCCTTTTCTGCTGCTAATCGGGCGCTATCAGTACTCGAACCTAAAATCCAGATCGGAATATCCAATCCTTCTCCCGGAATGGCTCTTACACTCGCACGATTATTATCTGCAGAGAAAAACTGCTGTAGCTTGTCAATATCTCTGGGAAAACTATGAACAGCACTAAAGTTTTCGCCACGGATGGCCATTGCCGTAACCTGATCGGTTCCAGGTGCCCTGCCTAAGCCCAGGTCGATACGGTTGGGATAAAGAGAAGCCAAAGTACCAAACTGTTCGGCAACAATTAAGGGTGCATGATTGGGTAACATAATGCCTCCAGAGCCTACGCGGATGCTATTGGTGCCACCAGCAATATACCCAATAAGCACAGCCGTTGCCGAACTGGCAACACCTGCCATATTATGGTGTTCGGCAAACCAGTAACGTCTATAGCCTAGAGTTTCTGACTGTTTAGCTAAATCGAGGCTTGTTTTAAAAGTATCTGCAGCAGTAAAACCATCTAACACGGTTGCAAGATCGAGAACGGAATAAGGAATATTTTTCAATAAGTGATCAGCCATAAATTAATAGGAATAAAATCTATGTTGCAAAAATATCTTTAATAAAACCAAGTCTGGTTTATCTGAATATATATGACGTTTAACCAACACTAATCAGTACAGCGGGTATATTATACAAGGTAGCTATGCAAAATAAGAACATAATCAGATAACTGGGACTACACAGATGTAGAAGTATATATATTATTGTAACAAAACGTACAAATCTGCGCTCTTAGCTTGATCAAAGCTTATAATTCGATTAGCAAAAATATTAAAGGAGGAATATGGGTATTCCAGAATATTTTTATGGATTATGGCTATTGCCTGCATCTTTTAAACTTAATTGACACATTTTTGCGTTAAATTAGTAAATAAGAAAGGACTTTAAATTAATCCGTATAGATAGTCCCCTTTTCGGTACGAAAAGGTGTAATTTCGTTATAAGAGAAACAGATTTTTGAAGATGATTAAGTGCATAGCCATAGACGACCAGTTCAGTTCCTTAGCGGGGCTACAAAAATATATCGAGGATACCCCGAACATGCGACTCGTCCAGCAATATACCGATCCAATTACTGCTTTAAGAGAGCTAGCCAACTCAGAAACAGTCGATGTAATTTTTATGGATGTGGAAATGCCTCAAATTTCCGGCCTGGAATTGGCTAAGGCCATCCGCTTTAGAACCAGAAAACTCATCTTCACTACTTCACACCAGGAATACGCTTTTGATGCTTTTGAAGCTGCAGGAGATGCGTATTTGCTTAAACCATATAGTTATGCCAAATTTGCCACTACCATTACCAGGCTTTTTGGACAGGAAATGACAGGCGGCACCAACGAAGATTACTTTCTAGTTAAAAACAAAGAAGAGGAACACCGTGCTGTAATGGTTAAATATGAAGATATTATTGCTTTTGAAAGTTTTCACAATTACATTAAAATACATACTGTAGAAAAAGTAATTATTGCTTACCTAAGTTTAAAAGATGTTCGGGAACAGCTTAGCATCAAGAAAGGTTTTATACAGTTACACCGTGGTTATATTATTGCTATCGATAAGATTTTGTATGTGGATGGTAACCGGATTACCATGAACAACCACATTAGCTTTACCGTTGGAGATATTTATTATAATGAATTTAAGGGTTTTATGTCTACTAAACTAATCATCAGTAGCCGTAAAAAATAACGGCTACTGATGGAAACATTCAATAATTTAAATTATACCTGTATTCGTAGAAACTGTTACAGTAGTTGGATCAGACACCGTTGTTCGGTTACTGATCTCTTTACTCAGTTTTTTTTTAAATACAAATAGTGTTCTTTTAGCTAGTTTTTGAGTCTTCATAATTGTTTTTTTTTTCGAAAACTAGCAGCGATAGCGCCCTATAACTTTAGTTGTTACACAGATAGTAAATAAGTCATTATGGATAGATTAAAACGGAGCATGGGAATGTTACGAAACTGGTTACATACTTACCGGATACATATAATTGCATGGTCTGTATTTATATTTTGGGAAACCGTTGTGGTTATTTACTGGGTAGGTATGTCCGGTACATTTGGTAACTATGCCATTCATTACACCATTAATATCACCTTCTTTTATACCTACACTTTACTGCTGGAAAAAGCAACAGCATTTCATAACGGAGCACTATGGAAAGTTCCTCTGGTTGTGATATCAACTATCTTGATTTATTTAGGTCTGGTTACTGGTGTAGACATTTTGCTAAATACCTATACCAATATTTTACCTGGAGAACTACCAAGTCTTAGAATCAGAATAGCCAAGGTGCTTTATAGAGGCTCATTTTTCCTTATTTTTTCTACAGGTTATTATTTCTTAAAGCGGTTCATCAGAGAAAAAGCTGAAAAATCCCGTATTGAAAAGCAGCGTTTTCAAATGCTTATTGATAAGGAAAAAATGGACAAGGAACTAGCCATGTCTAAAAATGCTTTCATGAAGGCACAAATTAATCCCCATCTACTTTTTAACACATTTGAGTTTGTACACCAGAAACTAAGCACCTACTCTCCAGAAGACGCCAAAGTAATGCTTTATCTTTCTGATATGATGCGTTTTGCTGCCAATACCCAACACAATGAAGGCTACGTATATTTAAGTGAAGAAATTGCACAATGCGAAAATCTGATTGGTTTGCACCGCATTACACAGGGTGCAATTTATATCGAACTTGCTAGCGGTCCTGATCTTGGAGGCATCAAATTAATTCCACTTGTTTTGCTTACTATTTTGGAAAACATGTTTAAACACGGGAATCTTAACGACATCGAAAACAAGGCCACTATAGATGTTTACACCTTTGATAACAAACTGCATATCGAAAGCCGCAATTTACCCAGATTAGTGAAAAGTAAATTAGGCTTTGGCTCAGGAATGGACAATATTCGTAACCGATTAAAATATGCATACCACCAAAATACCGAAATAAATGCAGGAATTGACGAAGAAGGTTTCTATATTTTAAGCATAAGTATTTCCTTAAATGCATTAATCGTAGAATCTCAAGACAAAAAAACTGAACAAATTATCCCACTTTAACAGTGAAACTGGTGCAATAAGGATACTCTCCCTTAAACACATTTCACCACTAAGAAATATTATTGATTCCCCTAATCAAATGTAACAAAATTATTACCATATTAAATCTTGCTAATTGACGTTCTATTATGTTAAATAAATCTTCATTGAAGAATTAAGTGTTAAATCTTAACCAGACGGATTAAAAAAATGAGAAAGGGTATAATATGCTATGTAGATCAAAATAGTGGACATGGCATTATTAAAGATGAAAATGAACAGAAAATTCAATTCTTTTTAATGGAGCTCCAGGAAAAAATCAGGCTTAATGATGAAATTTCGTTTGAAATAGAGCTTACGGCAAGAGGACTTGCTGCAACAAAAATACATTTGGCTAGCACTACAGAATTAACATCCCGATAACTCAATGAAACTTTGAAGCCAATGCTAAATCGAATAAAGAAAATTATTACTGATTTAAATCTAATTGACTATCATTTGTATTAATAACCTGAACTCGATTATAACATGCCTTTAAATATCTTTTATAGATATTTTCAACTTACTGTCGTCTCCCTGAACCGAGCATTAGCAATGCTCGCCAAAGGTAATTTATTTCAGGAGCTAGTATAAAGTAAAATTCCTGTTTCCAATGCACAATCACCATTTTGGAATAGGTTGATAACTGAATTTTTCTTCCTTTCGGCTAAGTTTCTTTAGAAAATCTTCGCCAAAATCATGGCTATAAACTTTAAAATTGATCGCCCACTCATCCTTTATCATGGCAGGTACAAATTTTTCAAACATTTTTTCAAATGATCTGAAATTTACAAAGGGTTTACAGACCACCATGTATTCAGCATCTGAATTCACTATAATTTCCTCAATAAGTTTTGGCCATCTCAATTTAATCTCGATAGGCAAAGTTTGATATTGCTGCCGATCAATAAACAGCCCTATATTTTGTATCAACTCTTCAGATAAGGAACTGCTTAGCAATGTTTTCCATCCCCCATCTTCTTTTACCATCCTTAATAAAACCTGTTCATCGTCAAAAACATTCCATACCCCACCTCTCGAAAGCTGGATAAGCTGAAAATGCTTGATATCGCCGTTAGGCAGATTAAAGAAAAAGTCGAGTTCAATCATCAATAATGAGGTGGATAATATATATCGCGAAATCAAAAGTATAGAACTATTTCTAAAGCACAAAAAAGGATAACATTAAAAACTTAGTTACTATTTCTGCTCAATAATATTAAACTGTTCGGCCAATCAATTACCTGTTTTTTTAAGTTAAATAAAAAATTGATTTTTATCATTAAAAAAAATCAAAAACACGCCAAAAACGTAATATTAAACATACAAAAAGTTTAATATTAACAATTATGGATGTATCTTTACTGCATGAAAAGTGCCAAATCATCCGCTCTGATTTTTTTTTTAATTACTAGCTTATCAATTCATGCTCTTGCTCAAAACAAGCAAACAAAACTAGCTGATATTTTCGGAAATGCAGATAGATTGAACGGAAACGATATGATTGAACGTTTAGCTGCTCAGCGCAGTGCATTTAATAAAAACCGTTCGAAAAACAGCCTTCCAAGGGCAGAATACATCATCAACAGGAATAACTCAATCCTCATTAGTTTTAATGGTTTGAATTATTATATAAAAAACAATAGGGTAATAGGCATACAAGGACTAAATCTTTCTGATGAAGTATTGAACCAGATTACAGACAAATTGGTTCTCCTGGACAGCATCCAGTTTAATCAAAGTGAATGGTCGAATACCGAACATTTTAATCCAAATGTTGATTTTCAAAAGATCAGGAATATCGACCGTCAATTTATGCTAACACTTAAAATATTGTCGAGCACAGTAAGAGACATAGCTGCACTTACTAAAAGTGAAAATCCATCTTTAACCGTTGAGACCAGCGTTGCAAAAATGCGTTTACCAAATATTGATAAGGGTGTAGAAAAATCAAGCATACAATCGCTCGTGTTATTATCTAAATAACAGCAAGTTATATCTTATTTTAGCAGAAAAGAACAATAATTAATCCGTGTTCTTTTCCGAATACACTTCTGCAATCTGAGCAGAAAGATATTTGAAAGCTAGCGGCATTTCTACAGCAGCATTTTTGATACTTCCTTCCATAAAGATGAAACCTTTATAGTTTATTTTGTGTAAGGCTCTTAAATAAGGCTTAAAATCGTCGCCCATAACACCTGGCAACGACCTGTTTTGTTTCTCGGCAACCTCAGAAAATGCAATCAATGTTCCGGCCTCAATAATTTCATTTGGAGATTCTCCTTCACGCATCATGTGAAATATATCAGCATTAAGCCTGAAATTTGGATGATCAATCTCCCTTACAATTTCTGCAGCTGACTTTAACGAGGTGATGAAATTAGTTTCGGTGGTTTCGAGATTTTCTAACAAAATTGTAACCTTATGTTTCCCCGCAATTTGTGCTAGTTTTTTGCCCAAACTAATAAAATCTGATTTCGCTATCACGGCATTATAATCAGCCGGAATGCTCCTTGCACCCGAGCTGCCCAAAACAATAAACTTAATCCCAGCCAGTTGAGCTCTCGAAAGAACAGTTTCGGTATAAGTTAAAACCTTCGCTTCATCTACCTCTGGACCAGCTATTTTTATATTAGCCGGATAAAATAGGTTACAGGTCAATACTTTACATTTTGCAGCTTTAATTTTCACCAAGTTGGCACGAAACTGATCATCTGTTAATGCAGGTGAAAGCATCTTTGGAACAGATTCGCCAATCATTTTAAAACCTGAAACATAAGCTATGCTATCCTGTGTTAAACCAGATACAATACCTAAACGCGGATATCTCTGTTTATCAGAAATAAAACCACAAAAACCGATATAGATCAGGCAGATAAAAAAAGCTAAATAGTTAGATTTTGTACTTCTCATATTATTCAAATCATTTGGTCAAAAAAAATGAAACCTCCCCCCTCGTTAATCGGTAAAGGTTTGAGAATTCTTGTTTAAAGATAATATAAATCTGACCATTAAGTTTTGTATTAGCAAAATCAACCGAAGAAAACTGAACAAGCAGAAGCTCGTATCGATCGGACACAAAAATAACTATGGCTATTCGGCAGTTTTTAAATCCAGTTCGTCGACAATTTAGCCGTGTTGGTATAATAGCTACATTTCTGCTGCAACGTTTTTGGGGCAAAGGCGTCTTATCTACAAAACAAACACAAAATATTAATTAAAAATATAAATAACAGCATTATGAAAACCTCAATCAAAACCCTAACAAAATCGCTTTTAGCAGCTATCGTTTTAACTTCTTCTATTTTCTCTACAAGCTTAATGGCTGATGAGAAACAACCAACTAAAGTTTCTGCGCCTAAAAACGCGAACCAGGTTATTGTAAGTGGAAATGTAGAAGTTACCTTAATTCAAAGAGAGAAAGAGGGCATTAGCTATAATGATGACAATACTGGCAAAGTAAAAGTAACTCAAGATGGATATGCATTAAAAATCAGTTCAGAAGATCAAGAAGTGGCTAAGATTACCGTTTATGTTAACAATATTTACAGAGTTAAGGCATCAGACAATGCTGTTGTAAAAACACAAGGAAAATTGGATGTTAAATATCTTCAAGTATTTTTAAAAGGAAATGCGGTTGCAGAAATCAATTCTGACACAGAGAGTTTATATACCGTAATCGAAAACAATGCCGACCTAAAACTGAGTGGTGCTACTGAAAAACATACTTTGGTAATGGGTAGAACACAAAAATTAAACCTTGATAGATTTGCTGCGCTAACAACGGAAATGAGTAGTCCGGATACAAACCCAGTGCAAACTGTTGCATTAGCAAAATAATTAAACGAAAAGAATAAAAAAAGCGACAGTGATGTCGCTTTTTTTTTTGCAGGAAGAAGTGCGCCTATTGAAGGGTTTTCTTAAACTCAATTTCTCTATTTAAAATCAGGCACAGAGAATATATATCCGCCAAATAAAATATAAGACCACAAGAGGGTCCAGAATATGTTAAATATTTGTGCTGTAACAAATGTAAATGCGGGTTTACCGCCCTGAAGCTTTACCAGTGATGAAAATTTAGCTTCCATACCGATCGAAATAAATGCGATTGCGAACCACACTGTACGTAAGCCGTTTAAGGTTGGCCCTACACTTTTTGCGGTTGTGGGAGATAACAGAAAAGAAAACACCAAAGACGCTGCAACAAAACCCAATACAAATTTCGGGAATCGCTCCCACACAATTTTCAACCCCGGGCGTTCTGCTTTGAAGGGTACACCATCTTCATCTTTAGGTTTTTTATAGGCCCACCATATTGCAATAAAAAAAGCAGCAACGCCAATAAAAACATTTTGCGAAAACTTGGCAATAACACCCGCTTTAACGGCTATTGGCCCAACCAGATCGCCTGCAGCAGTTACGGTTGCCGTTGTATCTAAGGTACCGCCCAGCCATGCCCCACCAATTACCTCAGGTATATGAAAATACTTTACTGCCCAAGGCAGAATAATCATCATCGGGATAGCCATAATCAATACCAGCGTGGTTACATAAGATAATTTACGTTTATCCCCATTAATAGCTCCTGCAGCAACAATTGCTGCAGAAACACCACAAATAGATACTGCTGAAGCCAATATTACACCAAATTCATCATCAACTTTTAACTTTCGGCTTAACCACATCGAAAAAAACCAAACTACAGTAACAACAATAACGGCCTGTATTATGCCAGGTAAACCAGCTTTGATCAAATCGGCCGATAAAATAGTGGTTCCTAATATGACTAAACCTGTTTTAATATAAAACTCAGACCGTACTGCTTCTTTTAACCAGTGTGGCAACCTGATCAGGTTACCCAATGCGATACCAATAAGCAATGCGAACACCACATATTCTAACCCAAAATAGGATACACTTTTATTGCCTCCAATAATAAAAGAAACGATAGCTAAAAAATAGATAAGTGCAAAACCACCAGCAAACCGTACAACATTGCCCCCTGATAAACCTATCGCTATAGAAGCTAAGACCATAAAAACTGCCCCCATTTCAACAATTAATAATAAGTTTGATGCTGATAATATTTTACCCAAAAGGTCTTCGCTGGTTGCCCATTTAAATGCAGGTAAACTTATTACAGTACCATTGTTGGTTAAATAAAGTACTGTGGCGATAATAATTGCTCCCAATATAACAGCCCACCAATCTTCGGTGACTGATTGTAAAAATGTTTTCTTATCCGGGCTTATCCCGGCATCTGTTAAGGCTCCGGTTGTATCGGCTGCGTTGTTTCGATTCGACATAGTATGATGTTAATTTGATTTCAGTTCTAAAAATACTTTTTACTGCATTCGGCAGGCTGCAACAAGCGAATATGATCTTATTATAATATAAACCGTTACCCAATATCTAACTAAACTAGTAATTCAGCAAGATTTTATCCGTAACAAATATTTGACCTTAAATCCTTTGTGGCGAATCTGTCAACAACTCAGCATTTCATTTTTTTGCCCGATAATAAACAGGATGTTCGATATCGGGCATTTTTAAATCCAAAATAAAAAATAAATGACTCATAAACAACGACTTAATAATGGCACTCCTATTGTAAAGCCTGGTATAAATTATTTAAATGGACAAACTCATTGAAGAAGAAGTTTCTTCGAAAAGGAAAAAGAAAACTTTCCTCATCATTTTTATCATCATCATTATTCTGGCCATTACCATGTGGTTGGTGCGGTTTTATTTTAAGCCATCGCTAACCGGTGCCGATATTACCACAGCCAGGGTAGAGACCGGAATAATCGAAAATACCATTAATGCTACTGGCGAGGTACTACCTGAATTCGAAGAGGTTTTAACAAGTCCGATAAACGCATCGATTAAAAATGTATTAATGGATGCCGGTAACAAAGTAAATAAAGGTCAATCGATTTTATCGCTTGATAAATCGGTTAGCCAAACGGATTATGGAAAACTTCAGTTTCAAATGGAATCAAAAGAAAATGAGATCCGTAAGCTGAAATTGGATCTGGAGAAGAGTTTTTTCGATATTAAATCTAATAACAGCATTAAACAATTAAGGATCAGTAACCTTAAAGATGCGGTTTCTTCAGCTAAAAGATTATTAAAAGCTGGCGGCGGAACAAAAGAAGATGTAGAACGTGCAGAACTTGACTTAAAAGTTGCTGAACTGGAAAAACTTCAACTGGAAAATGAAATCAGGAGCAAACAGCAGACCATGAAAATCGAAATCAGGGAAGCTGAAATTGCTTTGGCCATCCAAAGGAATGATCTTGATGCGTTAAAACGAAAGCTCGATCTGGCCGATGTAATCGCAACAAGGGCCGGCGTAATTACCTGGGTAAACAAGAATATAGGCACGAGTGTACATGAGGGCGATGCATTGGTCAAAATTGCAGATCTAAGCGGTTTTAAAGTTGCCGGAAGCATGTCTGATAACCTGCTGGATAAAATCCACAACAATATGGCTGCCATTATCCGGATCGGCAATACACAGTTACGTGGCTCCATTGTAAACATCTCTCCTTCAGTAAGCAATGCCATTGTTTCATTCGATATTCAATTGAACCAAAAAGACAGTAAAGAACTTCGTCCAAACCAAAAAGTTGATGTTTTTCTGGTTACTGCCACCAGAAACGGGGTATTAAGGATTGCCAATGGTCCGGCATTTAATGGCTCCAACCTACAAGAAGTTTTTGTCGTTAAAAATGGAATTGCCGAACGTAGAGCCGTTAAAACCGGTTTAAGCAATTTCGATTATGTAGAAATTTTAAGCGGACTAAAAGCCGGCGATGAGGTAATTACCTCAGATATGGGTAATTATAAAAACACAAAAACCATAACCATCAGTAATTAAGACTATGCGAGGGAAATTTTTAATTATGGGTTTATTGATCCTGGTTACTTTGAAAGGTTTCGCATTTCCAAAAACAGACACCTTGCAATTCACCTTACAACAGGTTGTGGAAATGGCGAAGGCAAATTCTATTGCCGCCAAACAGGCCATCACCGTAAAGGAAACCAAATACTGGGAGTGGCGCACATTCAAATCCAATTACCAACCACAACTCGCATTGGAAGGGATCTTGCCTGGATATACCAAAACCTACACACAGGTTCAACAGCCCAACGGAAGTATAATTTTTCAACCTGTACATTACGATAACTCCTCATTGACATTAAATTTTAGTCAGAGCATAGCCGCTACCGGAGGAAACATCTATGGGACCACACAGCTACAACGTTTTGACGATTTTGACAGAAACAGTGTGCTGTACAACGGAATTCCCTATGGCATTGGTTATACACAACCTTTACTGCAGTTTAACAGCCTAAAATGGAACAAGAAAATAGAGCCATTAAAATTCAATGAAAGCAAACAGGTTTTTATAGAAACACAGGAAAAAATTGCCATAACGGTTACAGCGTATTTTTTCGATTTATTACTGGCACAGGTTAACCTGAACATTGCTGATTTAAATTATGGAAACACCAAACGCATTTTAACCATTGCCGGTACAAAATTCGAATTGGGCAAAATCTCTAAAAATGAAATGCTGCAGCTTCAGTTAGAAGTTTTAAATGCGCAGAAAGCAGTAGGTACCGCAAAACGCGATGTAGAAATTGCCACCTTAAACTTGCGGAGCTATATTGGCATTGAAGGCGACGACAGGATAAAACTGCAGATGCCTGCAGTAGTGGCTCAAATGACCGTAATTACGGAGAAAGTTCTGGCCGAAGCTTTCGAAAACCGTTCGGATGCTATTGGCTTTATCCGCCGTTTGGCCGAAGCCAAAAGAGATGTTGCAAAAGCAAAAGGCGAAAATGGCTTAACTGCAACCTTAAGGGCTAACCTTGGTTTCTCTAATGCGGCAAACAGCGCTTTCGACATTTACCGCTCTCCAAAAAACCAACAATCTGTCGAATTAAAGCTTGCTATCCCTGTAATGGATTGGGGAAGATCTAAATCGCGGACCAAAACTGCTCAGGCCAACGAACAATTTATCACCTATGCTGTGGAGCAGGATAAACAGACGTTTAAACAACAGATTGTAACCCAGGTAACGCTTTTTAACATGATGAAAGAACAGATCCTGCTTACTGATGAGGCCGAAAAGATTGCCGCCGAAAAATACAAAATTGCCAGCGAGCGGTATGTTTTGGGCAACCTAAGCATTACCGACCTCAGTATCGCCTTTCAGGAAAACGACAGAGCAAAACGCGATTATGTTTCGTCCCTGCGCGATTTCTGGGGCGCTTACTATCAGCTCCGTTACCTCTCGCTTTACGATTTCGAAAAAAACAGAAAAATAATCTATTAATAAATCTTAATTACTAATTATACACTATGATTCGCTTACAAAACATTGAAAAAGTTTACCGGACCGATACAGTAGAAACACTTGCCATCAACGGAATCAGCCTGGATATTGCCAAAGGTGAGTTTCTTTCGATTATGGGGCCATCGGGCTGTGGTAAAAGTACGCTCCTGAATATTATGGGCTTACTGGATGAGCCATCAAAAGGAAACATTAGAATTGATGAAGAGGATATCAGCCGGTTCTCTGATCAGAAACTGGCAAAATTCAGAAATCAAAAACTGGGTTTTATCTTTCAAAGCTATCACCTGATCAATGACCTGAGGGTACTGGACAATGTAGAATTACCACTATTGTACCGTACTTCATCAGCCAAAGAACGAAAAGTGCTTGCTACTGCAGCTTTAGAAAAAGTTGGGTTAAGCAACCGCTTAAAACATTTCCCAACACAGCTCTCAGGCGGTCAGCGGCAACGTGTGGCCATTGCAAGAGCTATTGTTGGCAATCCACAGATTATTTTAGCCGATGAACCCACCGGAAATTTAGAT
>Ga0163161_10000572_pt1 | contig 29561 bp, 25 predicted proteins | sample S45metaG_FD_129847 | JGI IMG/M metagenome (GOLD analysis project Ga0163161, IMG submission 129847) | Switchgrass rhizosphere microbial communities from Kellogg Biological Station, Michigan, USA - S4-5 metaG | ecosystem: Host-associated > Plants > Roots > Rhizosphere > Soil | place: USA... | reverse complement strand
CGAATGATTTCTTTGTAAACCTGCTGGATATGAATACCAAATGGCAGGCGGTTTCTGAAGATAAGGAAGTTTATCTGGGAACTGACCGCAGCAGCGGCGACATCAAATGGACGGCTAGTCGTGCGGATCTTCTCCTGGGCTCAAACGCTGAACTGAGGGCTGTGGCCGAAGTTTATGCAAGTGCTGATGGCAAGGATAAGTTTGTACAGGATTTTGTGACGGCCTGGACCAAGGTGATGAACCTGGACAGGTTTGACCTGACTGCTTAAGTTTTTTAAGGTAAAAAGGCACCGTAACTGGTGCCTTTTTTTTGCTCCTGCCTACAGGACCTCAGATATCAAGATTTTTATTGTTCTACCTTCGTTCCTAAACTCAGGTGGCTCCAGAGATCAAGTTCTTCTTTAACCTGTACTAATTTCTGCTGTATGATATCAAAGCTATCCTGACCCAGAACCAGGCGTAAAGGAGGATCAGTGCTTTCTACCATGTTAATTATTGCTGCTGCCCCTTTTACAGGATCGCCATCCTGATGACCATGTGAGCTTTCGAATAAACTTTTCATGTTAACAACGGATGATGAGTACTCTTCTACAGCGTTTTCCGCAGCGCCAATTCCCTTCATAAATTCGGTACGGAATGCCCCCGGCTCAACAATGGTTACTTTTACACCAAACTCCTTCATTTCTGCAGCCAGTGACTCAGTAAAACCTTCGACTGCAAATTTGCTGGCGGCATAGATACCTACACTCGGGACACCGACAAAGCCTGCAGAGGAAGAAATCTGGAGGATATGCCCTGCTCTTTGTTTTCTTAAAAATGGCAGAAATGCCTTAGTAACTGCCAGTGTACCATAAAAATTGGTATTCATTACCTTTTGGGCATCTTCGATGCTTGTTTCTTCAACAACGCCGACAAAGCCATAGCCTGCACTGTTTACAATTACATCTATGCGTTCATATTTTGAGATTACTTCCTTAACTACAGTATTTACATTTTCAATATCACTAACGTCAAGCAAGTAAGCAGATGCGTTTTCAGGATCTATTTGCAGGAATGCTTCAAGCTGTTCTTGTTTTCTGAATGTGGCGATAACTTTATCGCCTCTTCCCAATGCCAGTTGGGCTAACTCTTTACCAAAACCACTGGATGCACCAGTGATAAACCATGTTTTTTGTTTGTTCATATAAAATGTCTTCTTTTCAGATTATCTCTGTTATAACATTTAAAATGCAGCAATTGTGTGAAGACTTGTATAGATAAACGCATAAGTTTTAAATTCATTTGTGTTCAAACATTTGTAGAAGTTTGTAGTTATATGGTAATTACAACCTTATTTTGAATCAATTGACTGCTCAACAACCAACCGCATCAACTAAAAGATTTAACATGCCAAGATTATTATTGATCCTTGGCCTGGGTCTGCTTCTGGCCGGCGAGGCTTATTTTGGTGTTCAACTTTATACGTTATCGCATCAGCAAAAAGAAATCAAGGAAGATTATTCCGAGATTAATAATATCATGCACGGACTGTTTTCTGCCGACCAGTGGCAGGATGAGGTGGCCGGTATCATCAAACATCAGGTTCGTGATTTTAAAGTGAGCAAAAAGCAAAAAAGAGAACTGCAAAAGGAAGTAGAGGAAATCATCATGGCGCTGATCAACAAAGCAGAAGCCCTGTTGAATAAGCCTACAACTACTGTTAGCGGTAAGCTGAAAAAATTTGCCATCAAAACCTTTGTCAATTCTGATAAGATCAAAGCCCAGGTGCCAGGCTTTGCGAGAGCTGTCATTGCGAAAGCAGATGATCCGGCAAATAAAAAGAAGATGAGCACCATGGCTTTGGGCAAGTTCAAGGAGGTGCAGAAAACAGGTTATATTGACAGTACCTCTAAAGTGAACACTGCGCTGAACAATGCAATGTTCCGCAAATATAAGGTGGCTGATCAGGATCAACTCAATAAAAATCTCATTGCATCCCTGGCCAAAATTAAATCTCTGACTTATAATTACTGCTTTGGAATGCTGGGCTGTATTGCTATTGTATTATCCCTGTGGTGGATTTTCAGGAAAAGGACAGATTTGCATGCTACTCTTTTTGTTATGTCGCTGCTGTTTGCCTTTATTCTTTTGGCAGTGGGTTTAACGGCATCAATGATTGAAGTTGACGCCCGTATACGCTCGATGGATTTTGTGTTATTGGGCGAACATGTGGTGTTCAAAAACCAGGTATTGTTCTTTCAAAGTAAAAGTATACTTGATGTGGTTCACATTCTAATGAGCCAGTCTGGTATAGATTCAATACTGGTTGGTGCGCTGATCCTTATATTCAGTATCCTTTTCCCTATCATTAAACTCAGCAGTACCGGTATACATTTACTGGGCAAACAAAGAATTGCAGAAAGTAAATTTATCAAATATTTCGCTTTTCAATCAGGAAAATGGAGTATGGCGGATGTCATTGTAATTGCTATAATGATGACCTATATCGGTTTAAACGGTTTATTGGAAAGGCAGCTTGCCGGGCTTCACGTTAAAAGTGACTTTTTAACCATCATCACCACTAACAATACCGCGTTGCAGCCGGGCTTTATCATATTTATCAGTTTTGTACTCTACGGACTTATTTTGTCTACGATCCTGAAGTATATCACACCTTATGATTCACACTAAACACTATCAATTCAACCTGCAAAATATCATCTAATCCATTCAAACATTGACAACTCAGGAAACACATACCACGGATAGAAAATTTGGACTTGCCAGGATCTTACTGGTGCTTGGTTTAGGTGTACTGCTATGCGCTGAAGCATACTTTGGATATCATCTCGATATACTCTCGGCTGAGCAGGAGCAGATCAGTGAAGATTATAGTATGGCTAACAACATCACGTTCGGACTGTTTTCTCTGGATCAGTGGCGTGAAAGGATTGCCAATGTGGTAGATGGTCAGGTAACTGATTATAAGGTTACGCCAGCTCAGAAAAAAGCGATGCAGGCGCAGGTAGAGAAGCAGCTTACGGGTATGATTACTGATGTGGTAAAGGAGATCAACAAGCCGCAGAAATCTCTTGGCGGCAGACTAAAGAAATTCGCATTCAATGAATTTGTTGATCCGAAGCAACTGTATGAACAGGTGCCTCCTTTCTCAAAGACAATTGTTGACAAGGTGAACAGCCCCAGGAGCGTGAAAAGGCTTAAAGATATTGCAAGCAGCAAAATCGATGAACTGGAAGATGCTACCTATGACAGCACGAGTGTAGCCTATCGGCAGGTAACCAAAAGTTTATATACAAAGTATAAAGTCTCTAATGGGGCGGATTTTAATAAAGAGGTGACATCGCACCTCGCAGCTATCCGTAAGGTAACGTACAACTACGCTTATGCTATGCTGGCCTGCGTAGTGCTGGTCATGATCCTGTGGTGGATCTTGAGAAATAAACGTGAGCTTCAGAATACGCTTTTTATCATGTCCTTGTTTTTTGCATTTATCCTGCTGGCGGTTGGCATGACGGCATCGATCATAGAGGTGGATGCACGAATCCAAACCCTCAATTTCATGCTGATGGGCCAAAAGGTAACATTTGACAATCAGGTATTATTTTTTCAGAGCAAAAGTATCATGAGTATTGTGCAGACGCTGATCGAACAACCGAAACCCGATGCAATCCTTGTGGGTATTCTGATCCTTTTATTTGTGATCATTCTTCCTCTTTTGAGGATGATTGCCAAAGGTATAGTTATTCTGGGCAACGAAAAACTGTCTCAGAACAAGGTGGTTAAATATCTGACTTTTGAGCTGGGAAAATGGGATATGGCAGATGTGATGGTGGTGGGGGTTGCCATGACTTATATTGGTTTGAATGGTATCTTAAAAAGCCAGCTTTCAAATTTGAATATCAATAATGAATTTTTAAATACCACGACTGTAAATTATACTTCTCTACAACCAGGATTTATCATTTTTGTTGGTTATGTAGCTTTTGAAATGGTGTTAACGTACAGGCTGAACAGGATTAAAACGAATGATCCTGTGATCCGTTAATTTGTATTATGGCGCCTCCCATACCCCCGATGTGATTCACCCCTACTATGACGGAAATGGAAGAGCAGTAAGGACCATTAATATTCTTTTGTCTGAACGGTGCTAAGAGGCACGAGGGTTTCTGTGGAACACCTATTGTCTAGAAAATAATATCAAATTATACCAAACTCTCACCGCTGGTGGGAGAATGACTTTAGTCCAAAGTCTGGCAGAATATTAAATTTCCGAGACCTCGGTAAAAGCATTTATTTAAGATATATAGTTTTGATACTAAATTTTCTCTCCTACAAAAAGGCCTCTGAGATACTCTCAAAGGCCTTTTTATTGTGGAGCCGAAGGGGTTCGAACCCTTGTCCAGTTGTGTGGCAAATTATGCCTTCTACATGCTTATTTTCCATTTTATTGTCGGGATCAGACGGGCCGGAAACCTACCTTGCCTTTCTCCTTAGATACTTTATCTCACAACTGTACCGTACCTTACAATTGCCAGCGTCATTTATTTCGATGCCCTTGATTCTGGCCTAAAAACGCAGCAACCAGAAGGACAAAAGCTATTTAATTCTAAATTAAGCAGCTAAGGCGTAGTTATTTTCGCCAATCAAAGTGTGAACGTTCTCTTTAAAGTGCTCTCCGTACAACGCACTGCATGCTAACATACGTACCTCCACCCTGTCAAATCCAAAACGGCCCCAGTACCTATATAATGGTGTGTGGTTAACTACTCCTTTCCAACCATTACGCTACAAAAATACGAAAATTATGCCATAAATTATCTGCCAGGTGTAAACAAAGCCTAGCAGACAGCAGATCAGCGCTTTAAACCTGATTCAATTTAGATAGACCGCTCAGTAAACTGAACAGGCAAACTGAAATAAAAAGTAGAGCCAACACCTTTTTCGCTCTCCACCCAGATCTCGCCTCCATGCCGTTTGATAATTTCTGCCGACAGATACAGGCCAATGCCGAAACCGGAAATATTCTCAGTATGCGCGCTCTCTACACGGTAAAAACGTTCAAAAAGCTTATCCCTATCCTGCAAGCGGATGCCCATACCATCATCCCTGACACTCACCTGAACAGTATCTTCAACCTGTTTGCACGCCAGTTCTACCACCTCTCCTCTTGGAGAATATTTAACGGCATTGCTGATCAGGTTTGTAATGACCTGACCAATTTTATCCCTGTCTGCATTGATGACCACAGCATCAGATGGAAGAAGCTTAATCTGATGTGTAGACACCACCAGAGTACTTTCCTCGATGATCTCACTGATCAGGTCATCCACTCTAAAGTCTAGCCTGTTCAGATGTATTTTTCCTGATTCCAGGCGCGAAAGGTTCAGGAAACCATTGATCAGCGCACTCATTTTATTAATCTGCAGTTCCACTTTATTCAATGAACTGATCGCAAAACTATTGCCTTCCTTTCTCGACCGCGCATTCAGTACCTGCACGTAAGCCTTCAGGGAAGTCAGTGGTGTCTTCAGTTCATGGCTTACCATGCCTATAAAATCATTCTTCCTGATTTCGTTCAGCTTTTCATTGGTAATTTCAAGTACCGAGCCTACAAAGCGGATCGGCTCATCCTGTTCATCAAAAAACACTTTACCTTTTGCCCTCACCCATCGTAACTGATTATCCTCAACTCCCACTGTGCGGTATTCTACATCATAATCTCCATTACTTTCTGCTTTATCAAAAGCTTTATTGATGATCGTGCTGATCCTTTCCCGATCCAGGATATGCAGGCCCGGTAAGAAATCAGCCTCATACGACACTTTGTTATGATGTGAAATTCCGAACAGTAAACGGCAGCGTTCATCCCATTCCATTGTACCCTTTATCAGATCCATATCAAAGGTTCCCAGCTGGGCAGCTTCTTTAGACAAACGCGCCTGCTCATATGCCCGTTCAAGCGCATCAAGGGTTTTGCGCTCGGCAGTGATATCCTGCAGCGTTCCGCTAAAACGCGTGATCTGCTGTTCGTTATCAAACAGCGCTTTCCCTTTGGCCCTCACCATACGGGGGGTAGGATCAAGAGGATTAACGATAGCGTATTCTATCTGATAGTTGCCCCCGGAACCAAAAGTCATTGCTTCCTGGATAGCGGAGACCACAAGCGGACGATCTGTATCTATAATGCCGTTAAGGGCCTGTGACAAATCTATCTCAGCATCAGGCTGTAAGCCAAACCACGACTTTAACCGGTTATTACCAGTGAACCGGTTTGTAAATGGATCTAAATCCCAGGTTCCAAGACCTGCCGCATCAATCGCAAACTGCAGCTGGTCTTCACTATATTTGATCTGATCAGTTCTCAGCTTTTCCTTTTCAAAATTTACTCCGTTATTGATCGAGGCCCCGATCTGGAAGGCTACGGATTCCAGGAATTGTTTGTAACTGTCATCAAGCCTGATCAATGTGTTGAGGCCTGCGATAAATACCCCGGTGGTACTGTCTTCACCATATTTCAGAGGTATAGCAATCGCCTGAAGACCTGCAACAGGCATATCCCCAAAATCAAAATGCCTGATCTTTGCCTCTAATCCACCAACCACTGCATGAACACCGGAAACAATGGTCTCCTTTAATGGCCATCCTGCCTGTCCTGCCTGCTCTATAGTTAAACCGGCATACTGTGTCAGTGTAAACGTATCAGTTAAAGCATCATATTTATAAAGCAAAGAAAAAGGAATATCATGCTTAAACCTTTGTAACAGAGAAATGGCTTCACTGTATCCGTGTTCCCCGGTCTGAAAATTATGGAGCTGAAGGTTTAGCTGCTGAAGAATGTGATTACGTCTTTCATTGATAATCTGATAAGTAGTTTCCATCACGGCATTGAATACACCGCAGATATTTCCATCTTCATCAGCAATCGGCGACAGCGTAAAATCAAAGTAGCACTCTTCGATAAACCCAAAGCGATGGATCAGAAAACGCTTGTCCTTGTTACGGATAGAATTCCCGGTAGACATCACCGCATCAAATTGTGGCTGGATCTCCTGCCAGGTTTCAGGCCATGCTTCCTTCCTTGGCTTTCCCATAATACCGGGATGCCTGTCCCCTGCAATATCCTTGTAAGCGTCATTATAAAACACATGATAATCTGCTCCCCAGTACATCGATATGGGAAAACTGGAATTCAGACACAGGCTCAGGCTCAGACGGATGCATGACGGCCAGTTTGCAGGGTTGCCCAAAGGCGTTTCCTCCCAGTTACGGGCACGGATCTGTGCTCCGGCTTCGCCGCCTCCTTTCATAAACTGAAGATGATTATTGGAGATATTTTCAGACATATGAATTAAAATAATAGGAATTTGCCCTGAACAGGGAATACCAGTTTAAAACCCTGTTCATTATATTTTTTTAACTCGGCAACCAGTTGCTGTTCTGCCACGCCGAAAGATTTCATATGCGTAATCACAACCGGTACATCCTTCAATGTATCCGGTCCTGTCAGTTTAGCAAGTTTCCCCAATTCCTGCATGAGCAGGTGGGGTGTGAGGTGACCGAAAAGTAACTTATCCGGTTGTTGATCAAAAAACGATGTTTCTATAAAAATAGCTTTCAGCTGGTGCTTTCTGATCAATGGAGCTATAGCCGTCCAGAGCTGTTGCAGGTCATTTGATTTTTCGATCCCGTCGGCTCCGGTATCTCCAAGATATAGCAGATAGTCATTTTCATGACTGATCAGAAAGGCTGTACTTTCATAGGATGGGCCATGACTGAGCGGGAATGCTGTTACCTGCATCTCTGTTCCTGTCAACCCCACCGGTTTACCCGGATTGAGATATACATAGCTATACTTATCCAGATGGGGTAGATCGCCTTCATTAGTGAAATTTGCCCAGGCTTTCCAGGTAAAATATTTGTCTTTCAGCACATCCGCCACTGATGGCAGCGCATAGATATTCTTTTTTGAATCTTCAGGAGAGTTCATGATCAGGCCGGCAACATGATCCAGGTGGCCGTGTGAAATCAGATATCCTTTGACATGATCTTTCAATATCTCATCAGCACTGCCTTTCAAGGTGTTCAGGGCAATCGCCACATTAATCCCATGTCGTAGTGTTCCGGCATCAGCACAGATATAGTTTTCGCTTTCTGAAGGAGCAATAAGGTAGGCAGAAAGATTACTTTCATCAAGTCCGCCTTTGATGCCTAATGGAAGAACCTTGAAGGAAGGTCTGCTTTTTTGCTGTGCAAATGAAATACTCAGACAAGAACTAAAAAAATAAATAAATATAAAGACTGTTTTTTTTATCATAGGAAGAAACCTGCAGCATACCTGAGAAAGCTGCCTGCTAACAAATATATCTTTTTTTATCCGACTCTAAAACATATCAAACGGTGTTTGAGCAGATTCCACAGACTAAACAGCCTGGCTGTATTTTTGACTCATACGATTTAGCACACCCTTGATATCTGACTATATATTAAATAGTTAGATATACGATTTAACCAGAGACAGCTGTTCAAAGCCTGTAGTTGTATGGCAGGGTTACTGCAACCATGAATGGATAACCAAGTATTTAAATCAAAAATTATGAAAAGTATAAACATCAATGTAGGCCAGGAGATATATAAAGTTGAGCAAGCAGTATCAACCATCAATATTTACAAAATCATACACCAAAAGGGTTTCTACGAGATTACCAGGAACAGGTTTAGTGGAAAATGGAAAGTGTTGTTACAAGCCGAAGACTCTGCGATTTTTCCTTTAGGACCGATAGGAAAAGCAATAGAAGAGAATTTAGGAATACTGAATTAATGCGCCACTCATCAATGCTGTTGATTTTGTTGCCCTAATTGTTCTTAAATTTCCCATATTTTACTACTTTTGATCAGAAAAAAAATTACCTGACAATTACCGATAAAATCACCTATTATGTCAAATACAGAAGTAACTACTATCATCCTGATTCTTTGTATCATCATCGCTGTAACGGCATATTCTCTTTCTTTTTTAATTAAAAAGAAGAATACTGATGACAATCATTCAGCACACTAACATAACCTCCGGCAATTGTGAAATCCTTTAAAAGATTTCACAAAGCTGGTTGATGTCTGCGGCCTGCATGCTGGGGCGCGGTATCAGTAATTTTCTTCGGCAGGCTCGCCAAACAGGTTGGCTGCGAAATTCACCAGGAAGAGCTCCATCTTTGCTCTTGTGACAGCTGTATATAACCATCTGAGAAATTCCAGGTCTACCATCTCATCCGTCAGATACCCCTGATCTACAAATACAGCGTCCCATTGTCCGCCCTGTGCCTTATGACAGGTCACTGCATAGGCAAATTTAATCTGCAATGCATTATAAAAAGGATCTTCCTTAATCGCCAGCATACGTTCGCGCTTATTGGAGATATGCATATAATCTTCGGCAACCCCTTCAAACAGCTTTTTACTGTCTTCATAAGATAAATTAGGGCTTTCCCCCTGCAGCGTATCCAGCATCACTTTACAGGTCACATGCCCGGCATCGGGGTAATCCAGAAATTCCAGCTGCACCTCAGAAAAGCGGAAGCCATAACGTTCTTCTTCATTCCTTACCCTCACAATTCTCGCCATATCACCATTGGCGATAAAAGAAGTGGCTTCATTGTCCGGCAGCCAGAAATAATTATTCCTTACCACCATGATCTGATCGCCGCCCGTCAGTTCCTCTTCGCGGTATAACAGCCGGACCCTGATCTGCTGATTATATACATTGGCAGATTTATTGGAGCGGCATACCACCAGTGAATTTTCGATATCAAACTTACCGTAGGCATATTCAAGGCCTTCCACCAGCTTCAGGCCGGTCATACGGAAGATATCTTTATATCCTTTGGTGATGAACCTTGGCAATTTTATCTTTGCTGCAGCACTGCCCTGTTCGGCTTTTTTAATATGTTCATTGATCAGGTCGCGCAGCATCGAAGCATTGGCAAGGATACCTGATTTCTGCCCCTGCCTTACAACTTCCCGCAGTTCCGTTTCCACCACCCTGAGCCCGAAAGCCTGCTCCATATAAACTTTGTTTAAGGCCGGAGAGTCCAGGCTGCCCACCGGAGGAAGCTGGGCTGTATCGCCCACGAACAGGACACCACAGTTTTTACCATTATAGATGAACTCCATTACGTCCTTTAAAAAAGAGGAGCCATTGCGGGTATTCCATTCATCAGCTATCATGGATGCCTCATCAATGATAAAAAGGGTACGCTCTGCCAGGTTTGGCGCCAGCTGGAAACTCATCTCCATAGAAACCGCGGAACGCTTCCGGTAAATCTTTTTATGGATGGTGAGGGCCATGCGCCCCGAATAACTGCTCATCACCTTGGCAGCCCTGCCTGTGGGTGCCAGCAAGGCAGCACGAAATTTAAATGCAGGCAAGGCTTTTACCAGCGCTGCAACTGATGTAGTCTTACCTGTACCGGCATATCCCCGTAAGATAAAACAACTGTTATCAATTTCTCCCGATAAAAATTCTGCCATCTGACGGCAGAAAACCAGCTGCTCGGCAGTAGGTTGAAACTGATAAGACTGTGCAATTATTGCGGCTCTATCCATTTTACAAATATGCAATGGTGTGGTTATAGAAAAAAGAATTAATTTTGTTAAGATGAACAATAGTAAAAACAGCATTTTATTAGTGGATCCGGAGTTTGATCCCAATACTGCATCAGACTGTAATTTGTTATTGAAAATTACCGCAGATAGCTTTTCCTATGCGGTGATAGACAAAAACAGCAGGCAGCTTAAGGCTGTTTTTGATCAGCAGGAGTGTGAAGATACAGCGGCCGAACTCGCATCTGCTATCAGAAAGGACAGTTATCTGAGCCTCCCATTCCGCGAGATCAAGGTATCAGTATACACTCCCAATACTATCGCTGTTCCTACTGCGCTGTACAATAAGAACGAGCTGAACAGTTATGCGAACTTCTTTGCAGGAGCATCGTCAAGCAACCTGTACACACGTCCCTTTGCAAAGTTCGGGTTTACATCAGTCTTTAACCTCGAACAGTTTATAGAAGAAACCCTGGACAAATCACTGGCCAGTGCCGCAAAGTATGAGCACCATACGCCCCTGCTCGCACTGGGCTCTTGTGCTGAAGGCACTTCGCTGCTGCTCGATTTTACTGCAGGATCTTTCAACATCCTGTTGCTGGAGAACCGTAAAATGATCTTCCAGAATATTTTCCAGATTGACAATCCCGAAGAATTCAATTACTACCTTTTATTGCTGATCCAGGAACTGAAACTGAGTATTTCCAGCACGACAGTGTTGCTCAGCGGTGTGATTCATAAAGATGACGGCTATTACAATTGCCTCAGCAAATACTTCGGAAACCTCCGCTTTAACCTTCCCCCGGCTGATCAGTTTGACCATGCTATCCTTGATGATATGCCTGCTCATTACTATAGCAGCCTTTTAGCTCTTGACCTATGCGTATAATTGGCGGTAAACTTAAAGGCATCCGCATGAATGCGCCTGCCAGCCTTCCTGTAAGGCCAACAACGGATATGGCCAAAGAGGCATTATTCAACATCCTGTACAATACTTATGAATTTGACAGCTGCAATGTGCTTGATCTGTTTTGCGGCACTGGAAATATCAGTATTGAATTTGCCTCACGCGGTATCAAACATGTAACTGCAGTAGATAAACATTCGGGCTGTATCTACTGGGTACAATCAGTAATAGATAAGTACAAGCTGACGGAAATAGAACTGAAGAAAGCAGATGTATTTAAGTTCCTCGAACAACACAGCCAGGCCTACCAGATTATTTTTGCAGATCCTCCCTACGACCTTCCTACCATTCCACTGATACCGCAGCTGGTAGCAAAGAATAAACTGCTGACTGAAAACGGGCTATTGGTAGTAGAACACCCCTCATTATTAAAATTAAATGACCAGCCGGGTTATACAGAAACCCGCAGATATGGAAATTCTTCATTCAGCTTTTTTAATTACACGCCATAGATTATGAAAATAGCGCTGTTCCCGGGATCATTTGACCCGCTCACGATTGCACATGCAGATATTCTTAAACGTGCCCTTCCTCTTTTTGATAAGGTGATCATAGGGATCGGGCTTAACAGCTCCAAACAAAGTTTTTTGTCGGGAGAGGTGAGACAGGAAATTGTAAAATCTGTATTCGCCAGCTATGATCATATCGATGTGCAGGCTTATGAAGGATTGACGGTAGACTTCTGCAAAAAGATTAACGCGAGTTATATGATCCGCGGAATCCGTTCTGTAGGGGATTTCGAATATGAAAGGGCCATCGCACAGATCAACCAGACGATGATGCCGGAGATGGAAACAATATTTATTCTGAGCAAGCCAGAGTATTCTGCCATCAGCTCCACCATCGTAAGGGATATCCTCCGCAACCACGGGGATGTGACACCTTTCCTGCCTAAAGAAGCCTTAGCTTTCCTTTAAACCTTTTCCTTAATCAGCTTACCGGCTTTCAGGACATCTACGATAGAAGGGTAGGTGTTTTTAAGGACAGGTTTCAGATCTGCGGCTTCCAGCCATTCTGCTTTGGTGATCCCTTCTTCTTTCTGCGGCACCAGCTTAGGCACTCCCTTGACAGTCATGCTGTACCAGTTGGTCCTTTTCAGTACCAGCTTACCGCTCATCTCATAAACATGATAGGTTTTGCACAGGCGCTCATCATTGGTACTGATCTTCACACCACACTCCTCTTCTACCTCACGCAGTCCGGCTTCTTTCATGCCCTCGCCTTTTTCCACTTTACCTTTAGGAAGGTCCCACTTCTTATTCCTGAAAATAAAAAGGTAGGCTCCTTTCGCATTTTTCACCAGTCCGCCCGAAGCTTTGATAATGGTCAGGCTCTTTTTGATCTTCTGGAAAAGCGCTTTGGGATCATCAGTAACGATCGCATAAGGAATGGCAGAGAGTTTACCCAATTTCTCGTAGAAGGCCTTGAAATTAAACCCCTTCTCTTCAACCAACTGGATTATTTCCGTTTGTTCCGGTAATTTATCCGCTATGATCAATGTATTGTCGTTAATGTAAATCCTATATGTTTTCATCAGTATGATCTTTGTTAAGATAGCTCTTCCAGGAAGCTATTACCGGATATTTCCGGAAATAAAAGTATAAAAAATCTAAGCTTTACAAAGAGGATTAGTTGATTATTTAGATTAAAATCCAATACTTGCTATTTATCACATTGAGTATCAATTGCTGGCAAAAAAAGGACAATTGCCCTATACGAGGAAGCCATTATTTTGAGTAATTTTGTAATATGTATAATAAAAGTGATATTGAATTAAAGGTAGCTGAATTTTTACTTCAAATTAAAGCAATAAAGTTACAGCCCAATAACCCCTTCACATGGGCTTCAGGCTGGAAATCTCCTATTTATTGCGATAATCGGGTAACGCTCTCCCATCCCTCAATAAGAACATACATCAGACAAAAACTTACACAGCTGATACAGGAAGAATTTGGTTCTGTAGATCTGATTGCAGGTGTTGCTACTGCTGGTATTCCTCAGGGAGTATTGGTAGCACAGGAGTTAGGATTACCATTTGCCTATGTAAGGGCCAAAGCCAAAGAACATGGAACAGGCAGTCTGATCGAAGGAGAAATCTTTGAAGGTCAGCGTGTAGTAGTGGTAGAAGATCTGATCTCTACCGGAAAAAGCAGCTTACAGGCTGTAAACGCATTAAAAGATGCTGGTTTATCCGTTGCCGGACTCGTATCTATCTTTACTTACGGCTTTGACATTGCTGATGAAAATTTCAAAGAAGCAAAATGCCGCTTCGCCACATTATCTAATTATAACACCTTGATAGAATACGCCGCTGAGAACAGCTTCATTGCACAAAGCGATGTAGATTTATTAAATCAATGGCGCAGAAACCCATCAGAATGGGGACAAAACTTAGATAAAAACCCAGCATAGAGTATGACCGTTATTGAAAGTGCGACTGTGGTAAACAAGCCCATAGAACAAGTATATACATATTTAGCAGACCTGAATAATCATCAGCAACTGATGCCAGACAATATCTATAACTGGACTTCAACTGCAGATGAGGCAACCTTTACCATTCAGAATATGGCAAAACTATCCATCAAAATAGCCAGCCGTGTAGAAAATAAAGAATTGACTGCTGTACCCTCAGAAGAAGCACCTTTTGATATCGAGATGAAATGGGTTGTAGAAGATAACGGTGATGGTACAACCACAGCCAAACATATCCTTTCTGCAGATCTGAATATGATGATGAAAATGCTTGCATCAGGACCTCTGCAAAAACTGGTGGATCACCAGACCACACGACTAACAGAAATTTTAAAGTAAGCTTTAATAGAATTTATCAGGCCCCTGTTTGGACATCACATCTGAACAGGGGCTTTTTTATAGCTGCTTAGCGCTCAGAAATATATTTCCCGGAGCCTGTAGGGTGCCTGAGCACAACCTGCCATAAGCCTATTTTCCGGCTGTTGAAAGCTGCTGCACAGGTAGCCAGATAATATTCCCACATTCTGGTTCCACTGCGACCCAAATGCGCTTCAAAATCGCTCAGATGCGCTTTAAAATTAGCCAGCCATGCCTGCAGCGTCGTTTCATAATCGTAACCGAAGTTATGCCAGTCCTCCAGCAGAAAGATCTGCTCGATTGACCTGGCAATCTGGCACGCACCGGGAAGGACCCCTCCCGGAAAAATGTATTTATTGATCCACGGATCTGTAGACTGCTGGTCGCCATCATTTGCACCAATCGTATGCAGCAGGAAAATCCCTTTCCTGTCCAGGCATTTGGAACAGATTTCCATAAAACGTCTGTGATTTTTGTAGCCTACATGCTCAAACATGCCTATGGATACAATTCTGTCGAATGTTTCATCCAGATCTCTGTAGTCCTGTACCCTGATGGTCACATCCAGCCCCTCACATTTTTCTACCGCCAGATTTGCCTGCTCTACAGAAAGTGTAATGCCTGTTACTTTAACCTGATATTTTTCTGCCGCATATTTCGCAAAGCCGCCCCAGCCACATCCGATATCCAGGACTTTTAAACCAGGACGCAGTTTTAATTTTCGGCAGATCAGATCTAATTTATGCTCCTGGGCCTCATCAAGGTTATCGGCATCTTTCCAGTATCCACAGGAATACATCATATATTTATCCAGCATCAGTTCATACAGGTGATTACCAAGATCGTAATGCTGTTTGGCTACCCGTTTCGATTTATGGCGGGACTGCTGGTTGAACAGCTTTGCCCTTAGCCCAAACATCAGGTACTTCAAGGAATTTTGCCTGATATGCTTATCCAGTCCTGTCCTCAGTACCCGGTTAAACAATTCCTGAAGATCATCACAATCCCACCATCCCTCCATATACGCTTCGCCAACACCCAGAGAACCATTCTCTATCAGCCTCCGGTAAAAGCGCGCATCATTTACTTTAATATCATAAGGATTACCCCCATCGGTTTGGATTCCTGCGGATGCAAGAAGCTCTTCAACCAGTTTCTTATCTGTCGGCATAAGATTGTTTAAATTTCTATTTATAGCTCAAATGCTGAAGATTTAACTGAACAGCAATAGTCAATAAACGAAAACAAATAATGTGATATTACTAATTAATATAATTATTTTCTAAATACACACATTTGGGTATTTTAAGTAAAAAGTTAAAATAGTACATAGCTTCAATTTCAATCTTTTATTTTGAATTAGTAAAATAAGATGTCGCATAATTGATCAATCATAATGGTAACGCAGACAAAAATTCAGTCTGCCTGCATAAAAACGGCCATTTCTTCAGTTAAAAAAATAATTTCAGGACATAATTTCCGATGCTCCGCAATTCTTCAGGATGGCATCTGTTTTGATCGCCCTGAGGCATGAACTTCAACAACTTTACAATAAAAGCACAGGAAGCCATTCAACAGGCTTCTGAAATAGCCCAGGGCAACCAGCAACAGGCTATTGAAACAGCTCACCTGCTAAAAGGCCTGCTTACTGTTGATGAAAATGTAGTTTCTTATGTATTGAAGAAACTAAATGTAAATCTCAATAACTTAAACCTGCAGCTGGATGAGCAGATTGCTAAATTCCCGAAAGTAAGCGGAAGCAATGGATATCTGTCTTCAGGTTCCAATTCAGCCCTCCAGAAAGCACAATCTTACCTGAAGGAATTCAAGGATGAATTTGTTTCAGTGGAGCATGTACTGCTGGGACTGCTTGCAGTAAATGATAACACCGCCAAATTACTAAAAGACCAGGGCGTAACAGAAAAAGATCTTAAAAAAGCAATTGCAGCACTGAGGGGCGATAACCGTGTGACCGACCAAAATGCCGAAGCAACTTACAACGCCTTGAATAAATATGCCCGCAATCTTAATGAATATGCAGAATCAGGAAAACTTGACCCTGTTATTGGAAGGGATGAAGAAATCCGGCGGGTAATCCAGATCCTTTCGCGCAGGACTAAAAATAACCCGATCCTGATCGGTGAACCGGGGGTAGGAAAAACAGCTATCGCTGAAGGTATCGCCTTCAGGATCATCAAAGGTGATGTGCCGCAAAACCTCAAAACCAAAACCGTATACTCTCTGGATATGGGGGCACTGATCGCGGGGGCAAAATACAAAGGTGAATTTGAAGAACGGCTCAAAGCTGTGGTAAAAGAGGTTACCCAAAGCGATGGTGATATCATCCTCTTTATTGATGAGATCCACACACTTGTAGGAGCCGGTGGCGGCGAAGGTGCAATGGATGCTGCGAACATTCTTAAACCGGCACTGGCCAGGGGAGAATTGCGCGCTATTGGTGCCACTACTCTGGATGAATATCAGAAATACCTGGAGAAAGATAAAGCGCTGGAACGCCGTTTCCAAAAAGTAACGGTAGATGAACCTGATACACAGGATGCCATCTCTATCCTGCGCGGACTGAAAGAAAGATACGAAACCCACCACAAAGTGACGATCCGTGACGAAGCAATTATTGCAGCGGTAGAGATGTCGCAAAGGTATATCAACGACAGGTTCCTGCCTGATAAAGCAATCGACCTGATGGATGAGGCAGCATCAAAACTGCGCCTCGAGATGGATAGTGTGCCTGAAAATGTGGATGAACTTGACCGTAAGATCATGCAGCTCGAAATTGAAAGGGAAGCGATCAAACGTGAGAATGATGAAAAGAAAGTAAAATCCCTGGGCGAAGAGATTGCAAACCTTTCTGCAGAACGCGATCAGCTCAAAGCCAAATGGCAGGGTGAAAAAGACGTGGTGGATGGTATCAATACACAGCTGGAACTGATTGAGCACTATAAACTGGAGGCCGACCAGGCAGAACGGGCGGGCGACTATGGTAAAGTAGCTGAGATCCGCTATGGAAAAATTAAAGAGGCACAGGATAAAGCCGAGGAACTAAAAATCACATTGGAAAGCCAGCAGGGCGAAGGCCGTATGCTGAAAGAAGAGGTAACAGCAGATGACATTGCAGGCGTGGTAGCCCGCTGGACAGGCATCCCTGTAACCAAACTTGTATCGAGTGAGCGTGAAAAACTGTTACATCTCGAAGATGAACTGCACAAACGCGTTGCGGGCCAGGATGAAGCGATAGAAGCTATCTCTGATGCCATCCGCCGCTCCAGGGCAGGTTTACAGGACAAACGCAAACCTATCGGGTCATTTATTTTCCTGGGAACAACCGGTGTAGGTAAAACAGAGTTGGCAAAAGCCCTGGCAGAGTTCCTCTTCAATGATGAAAATGCCCTCACCCGTATTGATATGAGTGAGTACCAGGAAAGACATGCCGTATCAAGACTGATCGGTGCGCCTCCGGGATATGTAGGTTATGATGAAGGTGGACAGCTCACAGAAGCAGTGCGCCGTAAACCCTACTCTGTCGTGTTACTGGACGAGATTGAAAAAGCCCACCCTGATGTATTCAACATCCTCCTGCAGGTACTGGATGACGGACGTCTTACCGATAACAAAGGACGTACCGTCAATTTTAAAAATTCAATCATCATCATGACCTCTAATATTGGTTCTCACCTGATCCAGGATAACTTTAAGGAATTGGAAGACCACAACAGGGATGAGGTGATTGCCAAAACAAAAAATGAACTGTTTGAACTGCTGAAACAAACGATCAGGCCTGAGTTCCTGAACAGGATTGATGAGCTGATCATGTTCACACCTTTAAACCGCAGCGAGGTGAGAAACATCGCCGAACTTCAGTTCAGGCACGTACAGGATACGCTTGCAGAAATGGGTGTGGAAATTGAAGCATCTGTGGAAGCATTGGACTGGCTTGCGGAATTAGGCTACGATCCGCAATTCGGTGCTAGACCGCTGAAAAGAGTGATACAGAAACGCATATTAAATGAATTATCGAAAGAAATACTTGCAGGAAAAGTCACTAAAGACAGCAAAATCAAGCTCGACATGTTCGATCATAACTTTGTATTCCTCAACACATCGCCCGAAAAGGCTGAATAATAGCTAAATAAAGAAAAAGCCGGCTGTTTAGAAAAAATAGCCGGCTTTTTTGTGCCTTTTAAATTTTTCAATATAAATACATGTTCAGTCAGGTCCATTTTACTCAAAATTGTTGTACTATTTACATATTGAAAACAATATGGCTGAATAATTGATTAGATAGTATGATTCACTTATATTGTATATGAAAATAGCTTATATATCGACGTACCCTCCCCGTGAATGCGGTATTGCCACATTTAATAATAACCTTTTAAAAGCGATTGCTCACGATACCAAATCGGTGTCTGCAGACAGTTTTGTGGTCGCAATGACGGATTCTGAAGATCTCAGCACTTATGAATACCCGAGCGAAGTTCAATATACCATCAGGCAGGAAAATCAAAAAGACTATATCAGGGCTGCAGATTATATCAACACCAGTCTGACAGATGTATGCATTTTAGAACACGAGTTCGGGATTTTCGGTGGTGAAAGTGGTGTGTATATCCTGCCACTGATCGCACGTTTACAAAAACCGCTGATCACTATCCTGCATACCATCTTAAAAGATCCATCATACATGCAATTGACCATCATCAGGGAAATTGCAAAATACTCTTCCAAGCTGGTGGTGATGAGCCACCGTGCTGTTGGCTTCCTTACCACAATCTACGGTATCCCGGAAGATAAAATTAAACTGATTGAACACGGGGTTCCTGATCTGGAACCTAAATTGAACAATGAAGTAAGAAACTCTGCAACCTTTAAAGATAAAAAGGTGCTGTTTACTTTCGGACTGATCAGCCGTAATAAGGGATTGGAAACTGTAATTGAGGCACTGCCAAAAATTGTAGCCCAAAATCCTGATGTTTTGTATGTTATTCTTGGAACTACACATCCCGGGGTCATTAAAAATTCCGGTGAAGAGTACAGGGACAGCCTTAAAAGACTGGCAAAAAAGCTGAACGTAGACAAGAACCTGATTTTCATCAATAAATTTGTTTCTGAAGATGAGCTTTACGACTACCTGACAGCGGCCGATATGTATATTACTCCTTATCTTAATGAGGCACAAATTACCAGCGGTACCTTATCCTATGCAGTAGGTGCAGGTGCAGCAGTAATTTCTACTCCTTATTGGCATGCGCAGGAGCTGCTGGATGAAAACAGAGGTAAATTGTTTGATTTCAAGGATTCAGATGCACTCTCTGCTATCGTTAACGACTTATTTGAGAATAAAGAGCACCTCCGCGAACTCAAAACAAATGCCTATAATTATGGTTTGCATTTACGCTGGCCAACTACAGGTAGTGTATTTATCAACACCCTGCAGGAAGCAATTATCGATGCGCAACTGATCCAGGATGAGAACAAGCCTATCGTTGATCCGGATATGATGCCAGCTTTCAGTATGGCACACATCCAGCGTTTAACGGATGATACAGGAATTGTTCAGCATGCAAAATATGGCATTCCAAATCTGAAAGAAGGATACTGTGTAGATGATAACTCCAGGGCGTTGCTCATGGTAACTATGGCCTGGCAGCAAAATAAAAGTAAAGTTGCCCTTGAACTGCTTCCGGTTTACCTGAGTTATATTCAATATATGCAGCTTGACGATGGTAACTTCAGAAATTTCCTGAGTTTCAGAAGGGAGTATCTTGACGAAGTGGGTACCGAAGACTCTTTTGGCCGTACCATCTGGTCATTAGGTTACCTCATCAACAATGCCCCGAATAATTCTTACAGGGAATTTGCAAAGGAATTGTTTATCAAGTCTGTACCCCACTTTGATCAGTTAAGGCACCTGAGAGGTCTGGCAAATACCATGATCGGACTGAGCAGTTACCTGAAATCACAGCCTTATGATGACTATTTCATCAATGAATTAAATAAACTGGCAACACCTTTAAAAGCAGCATACCATGCGAACAAAGGTGAAGACTGGCATTGGTTTGAAGAAAAATTAACGTATGACAATGCGATATTACCTTTAGCCCTCCTATCTCATTACGAGACAACACAGGATCAGGAATCGCTTGCAATAGGCCTTGAAAGCATGGAATACCTGACAGCAAAAACGCTGGACAAAGGTTATTTAAACCCGGTAGGAAATGACGGATGGCTGCACCGCGGTAAGGAAATGGCGATTTATGATCAGCAGGCCATCGAAACTATGGCAATGGTACTGATGTACTTTAAGGCTTATGAAATCACGCACGACCTTAAATATATCAGTCAGATGTACCTGAGTTACCAGTGGTTCCTGGGAGAAAACAGCCTGAGGCTGCCGCTTTATGACTATGAAACCAAAGGATGTGGTGACGGGATCCAGCCTTACGGTATCAACAGGAACCAGGGAGCAGAAAGTACACTCGCGTACTGGATCTCACACCTTACAGTATTAAAATCACTTGAATTTGAATATGAATTCAGTGGCAAGAAAGAAACTGCACCATTAAAAGAACAGGCTGTTTAATGAAGATAGCCGTTTTATCGCCCGTGGCATGGAGAACTCCTCCGCGCCACTATGGCCCATGGGAACAAATGGCATCTAACCTAACCGAAGGCTTAGTAGCCTCCGGGTTGGATGTAACACTGTTTGCCACTGGCGATTCTGTAACCACCGCCACGCTAAAAAGTGTGGTGGAAATTGGTTATGAGGACCAGCGGGGACAGGATGCCAAAGTGCTCGAATGCCTGCACATCAGTAACCTGATGGAACAGGCAAATGATTTTGACCTGATCCATAATCATTTTGATTTTCTGCCCCTCAGCTATTCCGGCCTGATCAATACACCTGTCATTACCACTATACATGGATTTTCTTCAGAGAGGATTATACCCGTTTATAAAAAATACAATAGCCTTGGCCATTATGTATCCATCAGTGATGCCAACCGACATCCGGAGCTGAATTACCTTGGAACGGTTTACAATGGGCTGGACACAGGCAATTTTACGTTAAATCCTGTTGCAGGAGAGTATCTGCTTTTCTTTGGAAGGATTCATCCGGATAAAGGAACATCAGAGGCCATACAGATTGCACTGAAAAGCAAGAGAAAACTGATCATTGCTGGGATCATACAGGATGAAAATTACTACAATGAGAAGGTCAAGCCCTTCCTGAATGAAGATATTGAGTTTATTGGTTCTGCCGGCCCTGAAAAAAGAAATGAGCTCCTGGGTGGTGCATATGCCTTATTGCACCCGATCAGTTTTGATGAGCCTTTTGGATTAAGCGTGGCAGAAGCCATGTTATGCGGTACACCTGTAATTGCTTTCAACAGGGGATCAATGCCGGAGCTGATACAACATGAAAAGACTGGCTTTTTAGTGGGCAATACAGAAGATGCAGTGAATGCTGTTGCAGGCACGGATACTATAGACAGGCAGTATTGCGCTCAGTGGGCAAGAGAAAAGTTCTCCAAAGAGAAAATGGTAGAAGACTATTTAGCCCTCTACCATCAGATTTTATAACGCTTTTGAAGTCTTCTTATCTGCAGAAGGATCTGGTACAGGGATAGTTTCCTGTATCGTCCCACCGGCACTCAATAGTTTCTCCAGTAATAAATCGATTTTAACACTTGCAAATGAAGAACAATAGTCAGATAATCCATAAGGGATAATCAATTCACCATTGTGTATGATAGAGCCACATGAATAAAGTACATTTGGCACATAGCCTTCTCTCTCATCATTATTAGGGATAACCAATGGCTCAGTAAGGCGGCCGATCTCTTTTGAAGGATCTTCCAGGTCGAGCAAACTTGCACCAAGGCAATACCTTCGCATAGGGCCAACACCATGGGTAATCACCAGCCATCCTGCTGCTGTTTCTATCGGAGAACCACAGTTACCGATCTGTATAAACTCCCATGGAAACTGAGGATGCTGCAATTTCACAGGATGGTCCCATACGGTAAGTTTATCAGAATACATCAGGTAATTGTTCCATCCGTCAATCCGGGAAATCATCGCGTATTTGCCATTGATCTTGCGCGGAAATAAGGCAAGATTCTTATTTGCTGCACCTGCACCATGCAGCGGACTGATCTTAAAGTCATAAAAATCCGTGGTCTGCAGCAGCTTAGGCATAATCATCGCCCCATCAAATGCCGTGTAGGTTGCATAATAAATTACGCTGCCATCGTCTTTCACAAAACGTACAAAACGGGCATCTTCGATACCTTTGCGCTCAAATTCCGAAATCGGAAAAATAACCCGGTCGGAAATATCGGTATCACGGGAGAAACTGATTTCATGATAGGTATCAGAAAGCCAGAGCACCTTATCATATTCCAGCTTCTTCAGATCATCTTCCTGAAGGTTCTTTGAATCCAGGATAATCCTTCTCAGAATGGTATAATCAAATTTATCTTCCAGCTTTGTCCCCAGTTCATCCAGGATATTCAGGTCAATCCTTGAATCCGCAGCTTTTTTCAGGAACAGCTTTTTATTGTAAACTGCATTGCGGACAATCTCTGCTTCATCAATGTAGTTACCGGCAGGCTGGACTGTAATATTGCCATTGCTGTCAATCAGCGCCCTTCTGAAGACTACAGAAGAGATGTGGCCTTCTCCTACTGCCCTGAAGCTGATGATCAGTCTTTTCTCTCCTTCTACCAATTCTGACTGATCAGGATCTTCTACAACTGATGGATTGAAAAAAGCAGCAGATTCAATCGAATATTCATGGGTAAAATATGATCCCAGCAGGAGCCTCTGGTATTTGCTGAGGCTTTCGTAATCAATATCCAGCTCATCCAGTGCATATTTGATCTTCTTGCAGTTACGCGCAAGTATCTTGGTAATGTTCCTGTGCCGCTTCGAATATTCCTGCAGCAGCGGCGAAATGAGACCAAAAACTTCATTCTCCGGTAAGGCTACAACTCTTCTGATTACTTCTTTGGCACGTTCATCTCCGTTAAAAAAGAATCTCGCAATAACGCGCCTGGGATCAGGATATACTTTTATTGGTTTTCGTTCGATGTATAGTCTCATAGTATAGTAACATTTGTTAAGGCCATAAAGGTTTTAATGAAGTTAGATTTTTTTATTTGGAAACCTCTCGATTTTAATTTATTTCAGTCACTGAAATTAAAATACAATTAAAAAATCTGCCATTTAATACTGGCAAAATCTGACATATTAACAATGAAAGTCAAACTGTCCGAAAAGCAGACAAGATTAATTAGATGTTAAAATTATGTTAATTGTCATCGCAAAATAATAAGGCCAAAACTAAAACAATTTATCTTACTATCAGATAGCGATTTACAAAAAATGCCCTTTTCAGTTTGTAATGAAGGATATTCTTTGGCATCAGTGTTGACTATATGACAAACATAGTCAGGCATTAAAACCAAGTAGCCTGGCTGATTTATAAATTAAAAAGCAACAAAATGAAAAAATTATTATTATCCCTGTTAGCTGTATCAGCATTAGCATTTACAACTCAGGCACAAACAGAAAAAGGAAACTTCATGTTAGGTGGTAATGTAGAATTCAACTCATCTAAAACTGATGGCAATCCTAAATCAAACATCGATTTCTCTGTAATTCCAAGCGCAGGTTACTTCATTGCAAACAATATTGCTGTAGGTACAGGTATCGGTTACCAGTTCTCTAAAGATTATACTTATACTACGATCAACCCGGCAACAGGTTTTTCAACAAAAACAAGTGCATTTGTAGTAAGCCCGTTTGTGCGTGGTTACAAAGGAATCAATGACCAGTTCAAATTCTTCGGACAATTGTCAGTTCCAATGTCATTTGGCAACACTAAAGCCGGAGATGTTAACGGTGATAACTTCACTAAAGTGAGCAAAAACAACAACGTAGGTGTTGCTTTATCTCCAGGTTTCGCCTTCTTCCCAAGCAAAAAATTCGGTATTGAATTCTCTGTAAACGGAATCAGCTACAATGATTACAATGCTAAAGACGGTAACGGAAACGACAACGGTGGAAGCAAAAACTTCAACATCGGTGCAAACTTCTTTGCTCCAAAAATCGGTGTTCAGTTCTACTTATAATATGTAAGCACTTTACACATTTAGTTTTTGAGAAAAGCCCCGGTACCATGCCGGGGCTTTTTATATTACAACCTGTATGGGACTTACTTGCCGCTCTGCTCTACTTCCCTGTCCATCTCCAGGATATCTACTTCCCCTGCATGACTGAAATCACCGATCAGGTATTTATTAAAGTGATCTGCCAGTTTCCAGAATGCATATTCTGTCATGGCACCAAAAGCGTGGCGTGCTCCGGGAACAATCACAAACTCAAATCTTTTACCTGCTTTCATCAGCTCACTCGCCAGCTTAATGGAATTGGCCGGATGTACATTGTTATCCATATCCCCGGCCATCACCATCAGGTGGCCCTTTAAATTCTTCGCCAGGTCAGGATTCTTATCGATTGCGTATTTAAAAGTCGTATCCCCTTTAGCAGAAACAATTTCCTTTACGCCATTGTGTTTTTCACTCCACCACCTGTTATAAATACTGTTGTCATGGTTTCCTGCATTTGAAACTGCTGCTTTAAAGAAATCAGGATAAACCAGCATTGCGGCAGTAGACATAAAGCCTCCGCCGGAGTGCCCGGTGATCCCTACCCTGCTGGCATCAATATAACTGTACCTGTCTGCCAGCTGCTCTACAGCCACCTTCTTATCCGCCAGTCCGTAATCACGCAAGTTCCCGTAACCATAGGTATGGTACCATTTAGAGCGTGCAGGATTACCGCCACGGTTTCCTACAGTAATCACGATATAACCAAACTGCGCCAGCCTGTCCACTCTGTCCATGCTCTTGTTGAAAGACTTATTGACAGATTCAGTCTGCGGCCCCGGGTATACATATTCGATAATCGGATATTTCTTTTTTGGATCAAAATCAAAAGGTTTATAGAGCACACCATAAAGGTCTGTGACACCATCATCAGCCTTCACCTTAAAGGGCTCAGGAAATTTATATCCTGCTGCCATCAGCAGAGATAGATCGGCTGTTTCCAGTGTCATCACCTTCATCCCGTTCCTGTCCAGTAAAACCGATTGCGGAACCGTGTTTACACGTGAGAAATTGTCTACTGTATAGGTGGCTTCATCATTCATGTTTACCAGATGATCGAAATCTCCGGAATTCAGCAGTTTGATACCAGTACCATCAAAGTTGATGCGGTACAAATGGACATAATAGGGATCTTCCTTTTCTTCCCTGCCATTGGCCGTAAAATACAGCACACGGTTCTTGTCATCTACATTAACGATACTTTCGCAATGAAAAGAACCTTTGGTGATCTGATTCTTCAGCTTGCCCTTTGCATCAAAGAGGTAGAAATGTGCCCATCCGTCGCGCTCAGACCAATGGATGATCTCTCCGGTATTCTTCACCAGTCCGGGGCGGTTGATCTCTACATAGGTATTGAAACGTTCATCGATCACCGGGTTGACCACACCTGTGCTGATATCTGCAGTACAGATATCTACCCTTTTGAGGTCTCTGCTGGTCCTGGAAAAATACAGCTTACTGTTATCTCCCAGCCACAAGGACGGCCTGAATTCATTGTCACGGTCTTTATTAAGTGAAGGCGCTGGCCATAGTGAAACACTTTGATCCTTAAATGCAGATACATTTAGTTTTTTGAACGATTTAGCCGCAAAATCAAAGATAAGGATTTCGTTTTTCGGCGTTTCCTTTTCACCGGGCATCTCATACTTATAGGTTTCGAGCGTTGGTCTTGGCGATGCGGTATTGTTGATTACCCAAAGGTCTTTGACCAGTCGCGAATCCTCCCTGTTGAGCACAAAATGTTTGGCATCAGGAGACCATAACACACGTGCCGGTCTTCTTTTTTTATTTTTCTTTTCATTCTCCACATTATCCTCTCCGTCCCCATCAGCTCCATAGGCATAAAATTTCACCCCATCTTTGGTGAGCTGATGTTCTACAATCGTGCTGTCATCCTCATTCTTTACGGCCTTCAGGTAATTGGTTTTATCCATCCAGTACAGGTTATAGTTCCTGCTGAAGATTACAGCTGATGAATCCGGCGCTACAGATCCCCATTCCGGCTTGGCCTTTGGTTTCTCATAGTTCTTCACTTCTGACAAACGTCCCGCAGCAAGATCATAGTTAAAGTAAAAGATCTTCTTCTGCATCGAATCCGCAGCTTTCTTATCTTTTCTGTCCTTTTTCAGTTCATCTATGGAGCTTTTCATTTCAAAACTGATACTCTTCTCATCTTTAGAAAATTTCAGGTTCTCTAAGGGCAAATGCTGCGCATCAAATGGGTCACGGATGATCGTGGTAATTTCTGCAGCGAGCGCTGCTGTATTAAAAAGTGTCTTTTTATTGCGCTGGGCAGGCTCAACGATATACCATTGCTTTCCATTAGGGGTTTCATATTCATACCAGAAGCGCTTGCTTAACTTTAACCAGTGCGGATCTACAGCGATGGAATAAACCATCTTTTTTATTTTGTTGGGTGAAAACCGCGAGGCCAGCTGATAGTTAGCCTTAGGTGCATCGCTAAGGGATTCTGTCATGGTGTAAGTTCTCGACTGGGCGCAGACACTGAAAGCTAGAGCAGTGCAAAAAAGGATGGAGAGGAATAATTTCTTCATGTATATAATTTAATAAAAAGCTTCTAAAGTATTTAATATAATGTTATAAAAACGGATAAGCATTGTAATAAATTAGCTAGTTATCATGATAATTTAAATGCTGATATTTTATGTAGCATATTGCCTGCTGATTTCATAGTTTTGCAGCCACATAAATATCAATTACCTGAATGAAACATTATATCTTATCTATTACTGCAGCGGCCTTATTACTGAGTGCCGGCTGCCAGTCAAAATCTAAAACCGGTGGCAGCGATCCAGCCGCAGACACCACCACTAAAAATTCGGGCACAGCTGCTCCGGCATCAACAGCAAGAGCTGTAGATATTTCGGGCGTCAGGGTGGCAGACGCAAAGACTATTTTAGCACGTAAACAGGTGCCTGTACTTTGTTATCACCAGATCCGCGACTGGAGAGCAAGTGACTCAAAAACTGCAAAAGACTATATTGTACCCATCGCTGTATTTAAAGCACAAATGAAAATGCTGGCCGACAGCGGTTACCATACGATCCTTGCCGATCAGCTGTATGATTACCTGAATAACGGGACTGCATTACCAAGCAAACCTATTGTACTGACTTTTGATGACACCGATCTGGATCAATACACTATTGCTGAGCCTACCCTGTCCAAATATGGTTATAAAGCTATATATTTTGTCATGACGGTTTCACTGGGAAGGCCAAACTACATGAGCAAGGCACAGGTAAAAGACCTGTCTGAAAAAGGAAATGATATTGGCTCCCATACCTGGGACCACCACAACGTGAAAAAATACCAGGGCAAAGACTGGGAGATCCAGATTGATAAGCCAACAAAAACCTTAAAGGAAATCACCGGTAAGGATATCCATCATTTCGCTTATCCATTTGGATTATGGAATCCCGAAGCTATTCCTGAGCTAAAGAAAAGAGGGTTTAAAAGCGCATTTATCCTTTCTACCAAACGTGATGAAAATGATCCGTTATTTACGATCAGAAGAATCATCGCCAGCGGGTACTGGACACCAAAAACTTTGAGCAACAGTATTAAGAACAGCTTCTAAAGCAACTGTCAATCTATATATTTAAAAGGCCGTTTAACAAGGCTTGCAAAATGTGCAAGTCTTGTTAAACGGCCTTTTAATGATTGGATCTATGAACCTGCCAGGATATAGACATTATTGAATGTCCTTTATGGTATACTCATTCTGGTTAAAACTGAAAGACTCTCCTTTCTTCTTTCCAATCAGCAGCTGCCCAATCGGCGAAGCGGCAGAGATGGCAAAGACCAGCTGATCATCTATCTTCAGCTGTCCGGCACTGATACTGATATAAAAAATCCCTTTAGAAGTATAGACCACACTTCCGTTCCGAACGGCATCACCAGTTGCAGGCACATCTGCCAGCGAAGACAGCAACTGTAAATTCTGCTGCCCGTCAAACAAGAGGTTCTTGTTTCTTGCAATATCCTGCTGCATCATCTCCCGGGTAGTTTCAAACTTATCGCCTGCACTGCTTTTGGTATCATCGTTACTGGCTTCCTGCGCCTGTTTCAGGGCAGTTTCGGCAGTATCAATACGCTGCAGGATAAAATCCATACAGCGCTGGTATAACTTAGTTTTGAAATCTTCCATTATTTATGTTTAGAGAGGATTTGCTTAATCCTCTATCCATCTCACTTTGTCCTGTATCGGTGTACGTCTGGCCGGGCGCGGTGCTTCATTATGGAAACCCATAAAGAATAAGCCAAAACATCTTTCATTTTCTGCCATCTCAAAATAGGCAGGAAGCTGGTCTATCGTTCCCGGAGAACTCCAGTATGCGCCGATATTCAGCGCTTCTGCAGTTAATGCCATATTCTGCACCGCACAGGCAAATGCTGCGATCTCTTCCCATTCAGGGATCAGGTCAGGGTGAAGCTGTGCGTTGAGTATAATCACGCAGCTAGACTGATCTGCCTTTTCTACCATCGCCTCGTATTTCTTTTGCAGGAACTGATGCGGAGGAGTTTGCTCCTGGTATAACCGTGCCAGCTCAAGACCGAATTTATGTTTACCCTCTTTGCGCAGGACGATGAAACGCCAGGGTTCCGTTAATTTATGCGTAGGTGCATAATTCGCACTTTCTAAAACTTTAAGGATGAATTCATCAGGAATTTCCTCTTGTGTGTAGCTTGGGGGAAAAATGCTTCTCCGGCGCTCTATGATTGAACTGAGTATCTCTATTTCACTTGCCATATAATGTATAAAACACAAAAATAACATTTAAAGCTGAACTAATGAATCTGATCTGTTCCGGGCATTTTATTAAATAATCGTTACCTTTGCGGCTTATTTTTGTGCAATATGATTTCAGTTTCTAATTTATCCCTGCGTTACGGAAAACGTACCTTATTCGAAGATGTCAATCTCAAATTTACACATGGCAACTGCTATG
>Ga0163161_10000569_pt1 | contig 29689 bp, 25 predicted proteins | sample S45metaG_FD_129847 | JGI IMG/M metagenome (GOLD analysis project Ga0163161, IMG submission 129847) | Switchgrass rhizosphere microbial communities from Kellogg Biological Station, Michigan, USA - S4-5 metaG | ecosystem: Host-associated > Plants > Roots > Rhizosphere > Soil | place: USA... | reverse complement strand
TGCGCAATAGCGTGAATGGGCAGATGGCGTTTTTTGCTGAAAACCCCAGCACAGGTAACGGCGCGTACTCTGGTTTCTACGCCCTCAATTCCAATGGCGGTGGCGAAAATCTTAGCTTGCTCAAGATCGGCAGCGGGTTCACAGCGTCTGGTCTTATCTCTCCCCGTGATGGTGTTATCAACAACGGCGGGGCGGGCAAGCTGCTCATATCTAATTCAGTTGCGGCAGATATAGTTCTTTCGATTGGGGGTACTGCTGTAGTCAATGAGGTAGGACGTTTTACTGCTGCTGGGCTGGTTCAAAAACCTGCTGCGAGTGTCACGCCTGCCAACAATGGCGATCTGGTGGTCGAGGCAACCAGTAACACTACTCTTACCTTCAAGTTGAAGGGATCGGATGGCGTGGTGCGCAGCGGCACCATGACCCTCTCCTGATATGGCCGCGCTCGACTTCCCTCCCAGCCCGACGGTCGGGCAGATCTACACTGCCAATGGCAAGACGTGGATGTGGGATGGTGTTACATGGTCGGCAAGTATTGGCATCGGCGGTGGTGCGCTCACTGTTATCGGTCGCGTGGTGTGCACGGCGGGGCAGGCGTCCATCGATTTCACCAGCATCCCGAACACGTTCTACGATCTGGAGATCGAGTTCCTTGGTCGGGATGCCAGTGCCAGTATCTCGGAAGTGGCGCAACGGATCAAGATCAACGGTGATGGCACGGCGGCGAACTATACCGATTCGCAACTGGTGCAAGGGATTTTTAATACGGCGCAAGCATCATTTATTGCAGCTACCACTGACGGCGCAGTATTCGGTGGGATTCCCGGTATCCAAAACAATGCCAATGCGATGGGGGCAGCGCGGATAACAATTCCGAATTACGCGGGGTCGGTGTTACCCAAGGTGGTGATCTCGAATTATCTCGATTACTGTTATAGCACCGGTATCAGAACCGACTCTGCGCAGATCGGTTTTACCTATCTGCCCCTCACGCCGATCAATTCGATCTCGCTGATCTCCAAGGGTGCGGGCTGGGCGGCAGGCACGGTAGCGACGCTGTATGGCAAGGGGGGTACCAACGCCGCTAACAGCACCAGCTACGGCACCATGTCTACGCTGCATGAGACCATCTTCGCCGGGATGCCCATCCAGTCGTTCACCAACAACGTGCCGGTGGTGCTTAATGGAGTTACGTGGACGCCACAGATTGCTGCCGGGGGTGCAGCAGCGATAGTTGCCACTGGGCTACAGTTAAATTGTCCGTCTTCCGGCGAGTCGCGCATGAGCGCTAATGCGCAGGCTGGTCCCATCATCGGTGCGGCACGTTGGCGACGGGGGCGTTGGGCGATGTGGGGGCGCATCGCTTCGTATAATTTTGGTTCTGTTACATCCGGCTACATTGATGTGATGAATGTGACTGCCATTTATCCGCAGCATGGTGGCTGTGCTCGCCGCTCCAAGAATACCCAAGGTGCAGTGAACACGGCGCAGGGGTCATGCGTTGCTGCTTATTGGTGGAATGGCACTGAGTATGGGGTCAAGCAGTTGGGTGGTGATGTTGCGGATGATGTATTGGTTATCTATGCGCGTTCGCCTTACGACTGGGATTACTACCACGGTGTATGGGCCGGTGGCTGGCCTGCGTTCGAGAGTTTGACTCTTGGTGGATCGGTCATGATGCGTTCCGGTACTACCATTTTTACTACGCCCATTGGTGACTATAACGTGTGGACGATGAGCACTGGCGTGGGTGGTGGTAACACGTTGGTAACTGTGGTAGATCGTTTCCGCATTACCACGTGGGATTAACTCATGCCGCTTGACTTCCCTGCCAATCCCGCTGACGGTCAGAGTTACACCGCCAATGGCATTACGTGGCACTACAGCGTTGCTGCTGAGGCGTGGCAGGGTGGCTCCACCATCGGTGCACAGGGGCCGCAGGGTCCGGTGGGTGCGGAGGGGCCGCAGGGTGCTACCGGCGCTGGCGTGCAGGGACCGCAGGGTCAGGATGGGGTAGCCGGGCCACAGGGCGCGCGGGGCGCGCAGGGTCCAGTTGGGGTAGGCGCGCAGGGACCGCAGGGGGTGCCGGGCAGCGTCGGGCCACAAGGGGCGGTAGGAGCGCAAGGGGTTGACTCGACGGTGCCCGGTCCGCAGGGTGTGGCAGGCGCGCAAGGGGCGCAGGGTCAGATCGGACTGGCCGGGCCGCAGGGCGCGGCGGGGGTGCAGGGTGCGGCAGGGGGTGTCGGGCCGCAGGGTGTGGCCGGGGTGCAGGGGCCGCAGGGCACGGTCGGGGTGCAGGGTCCGGTAGGGGTACAGGGTCCGGTTGGGGTAGGCGTGGCCGGTCCGCAGGGTGTGCCGGGGGTGCAGGGTTCGCAGGGTGCTGCCGGGACGGCAGGCGCAGCCGGTCCCCAAGGGCCGGTGGGCGTTGGCACGCAGGGTCCGGCTGGGGTAGTCGGTCCGCAGGGTCCGCAAGGCGCTGTAGGCCCGCAGGGGGTGGTTGGCGTCGGGGTGCAGGGGGCACCGGGGCCGCAGGGCGTGCCGGGGGTGCAGGGATCGTCGGGGACCGGCGCGCAAGGGCCGCAGGGTGCGGCAGGTGCAGCCTCGACGGTGCCCGGCCCACAGGGTGTCCCCGGATCGCAGGGTGCGACGGGCGCGGGAACGCAAGGAGCACAAGGTGCGACAGGTGCGCAAGGCAGTGCCGGGGCACAGGGGCCTGCTGGTACGGGCGCTCAAGGGGCGCAAGGGCCGCAGGGTGTGGCGGGAAGTGCAGGAGGTACCGGAGCGCAGGGACCGCAGGGATCGACTGGTGCAGGGACGCAGGGCGCTCAAGGTGCGGCGGGTGCGGTCGGTGGTGCTGGGCCACAGGGACCGCAGGGTGCAACAGGAGCCGGAATACAGGGGGTGCAAGGTGCGCAGGGTGCCGCAGGTAATACTGGACCGCAGGGATCGCAAGGCGCTACGGGGGCTGGATCGCAAGGGCCACAGGGTGCTGCCGGTAACCCCGGATCGGCGGGACCGCAAGGTGTTGCTGGCGCTCAAGGGCCGCAAGGCGTAGCGGGCAGCGGAGCGCAGGGAGCGCAGGGACCGGCGGGTGTAGCGGGTGCGCAGGGTGCGGTCGGCACGCAGGGTGTAGCCGGTCCGCAAGGGCCGCAGGGCGCGGTGGGATTCGGCGCGCAGGGGCCGCAGGGCGCGGTCGGCGCGGGGGCGCAGGGAGCGGCAGGACCGCAGGGTCCACAGGGTGTGGCGGGAGCGCAGGGTGTGGCCGGGGCTGGCGTGGCCGGGCCGCAGGGGGTGCAGGGCACGCAGGGCGTGGCCGGGCCGCAAGGTGTGGCGGGGGTGCAGGGTGCGGTCGGCGCGGGCGCGCAAGGCGCTGCCGGGCCGCAGGGTGCGGCGGGGGCACAGGGTCCAGCGGGTGCTGGCACGCAGGGACCGCAGGGTGCACAGGGTCCGTCACTGTTTATCATCGCATCCACAGCACCATCGCTCGCCACCACACCGGTCGGTGCGGCGTGGTGGGATCTCGACAACGGGCGCACCTCTATCTGCTACGACGATGGCACTAGCAAGCAGTGGGTGGAGTTCATCGGCGCACCGGGGGCGCAAGGGGCGAGCGGGGCGCAGGGTGCCACGGGTGCAGGCACGCAGGGACCACAGGGTGCAGCAGGGAGTGCAGGCGCGCAGGGTGCAGCGGGTGCAGCGGGAGGTGCAGGGCCGCAGGGACCGGCGGGTGCGAGTGGTGGTACCGGACCGCAGGGTGTGCCGGGTCCGGTCGGTGGTACTCACACTACCGTTATCAGCAACCAGAGCGGTGCACCGTACGGTGATGGCAATTTCGTTTACGACCCCGGCACTGGCCGCATGACGGCGGCATTGGTCAGTGCTGCTTACGATGTAGTCGCTGGTCGCAACGTTGGAGTCACTGGCAACACGACGACGGGGACGCTCAACGTCGGCAGCACCGCCGTCATCAGTGGCACTTTGTACGCCCCCGCCGGTGCCTCGTTCGGCTCCTCCGACGCACCCAAAGGGCCTATCGACGTCAAGGTGATAGCGGATCAGCACTTCTTCGTCAGCAACCAGAACGGCACCACCGCGATAGGCGTCATCAACGACGGCTACACCGCTTGGCAGAACCTTTTCATGCAGGGTGGCGGCACCTTCGCTCCTGCCTACGCTGGTACCCAGAACATAGGACACGCCAGTTATCCTTGGGGCACGGTGTACGCCACTGTTGGCACTATCAATACCTCCGACGCGCGGTTGAAGAAGGATGTGATTGACACGCCACTTGGTCTTACCTTTATCGAATCACTGCGTCCGGTGCAGTACAAGTGGATCGATGATAACCACAAGGTGGTGATCGTTCCTGACACTGACCCGCCGCAGAATAAGGTGCTGACCACTCCCGGCATGCGTCCGCACTGGGGCCTGATCGCACAGGAGGTGCAAGGGGCGCTGCGTATGGCAGGTTATGCAGATACGGGCATCGCTCCACCGGCAGAAAAAGAGGATGAACCATTAGGGCTGAACTACAGCGAATTCATCAGTCCTTTGATTGCGGCGGTGCAGGAGTTGAGTGCACGAGTGAAGGCATTGGAAGCCAAGCCATGAACTTTCCTGACAGTCCCACCGACGGCCAGCAGTTCGCGGCGCAGGGATCGCTGTGGACGTGGAGTGCCGCCGACAACGCATGGCGGGGTGGAGCGCCGGTCGGCTCGCAGGGACCGCAGGGACCGCAGGGTCCAGCGGGAGGCGCTACCGGGCCGCAGGGACCGCCGGGAACGGGCGCGCAGGGGCCGCAGGGTAACACCGGGGTGCAGGGGCCGCAGGGTAGCGTGGGGCCGCAGGGCGCGGTCGGTGCTGGGGCGCAGGGCGCTCCCGGTGTGCAAGGACCGCAGGGTAACGTCGGCGCGCAGGGACCGGCAGGCAGTGGGGCGCAAGGGGCAGTGGGAGCGCAGGGTCCAGCCGGGGCGCAGGGTCCAGCCGGGGCCACGCCCAGTCTCGCCGGATATCTGTATTACCGTGGTGCTAACACCATTGAAGGAGAGAACGGTGGCAGTCTCGCGGTTACCGGCTCGACCGGATTGATCAAGGATGGTGCGGGTTTGCACAAGATGGAGGTGCGCAGCGCCGGTCCCAGCGATGCCGCTTACATGGCGTTCCATTCTCCCAGCAATTATGCCGCGTTGTTCGGCATCGACGCTAACGGCCAGTGGAAGGTCGGTGGCTGGTCGATGGGCACGGTGTCGTATCGAGTCCTGCATGAGCAGAACTCGTTCACGGTGGATGATGCCAACGGCATCCTCACGGCTGCTTACTCGATCCGCACCAATCGCGCTGTTACTGGGGCCTATACTTACCTTGGCGCATGGAACGGCGGTCTCGACATGCGCACGGTGCAGACGGTGGGTGTTACTGCAGGCAGCACCGCTTCGGCCATCTATGCCTATGCCGGTCAGGTGTGTCGCATTCTTGTCAATGGCAACGGTCCTATCACCATGCCTGCCAACGTCAAGTGGGCGGATGGCTCTCCGGTGTGGGGTACCACGTGGACGATCATCAGTCTGTGGTGTGATGGTGGTACCTTCTGGGCGACGACCACGCCGTACAACACATGAGCGTCATCGTCGTCAACGCTTCGCCGTCGGGTGTGGGCAACGTCCCCGGTCCTTACGGCAATGTCGGCTGGGCACCGATCTCCGGTTCCGTGACGGCGCAGGGCATCCCCAATGCGGCAGGCACGGCATGGGCCATCTGGCGAGTAATTACCAGTGCGGCTGCGGTGTCGCCGGGAGCGCCGTTCAACGGTGTCATGATTCAGGGTCCGCTCAGTTTTACCGGTGCTGCTGCCGACAAGCGCAGCGCACTGCTTTATCTCGGCCTGCGTAAAGATCCCAACTTCGGTAGTGAGGCGGGGACGTTCATCGACACTTACCTTGGCGATGGCGCGAACCATGCCATTAGCGTGCTGCTCACCGACACTTCGATGACCGGAGCCGACATCATTGCGGGTAACTGTTATGTCGGTGCGGCAGTGCTGACTGGCAACATCCCACCGACGACGGCGGTTGGCGCTTTCTTTTTCGGTGCGCTGAGGTGGCAGTTCAGCTATGGTGCGGACATCCCCGGTGGCGGCGGCACCCAGATCGTCACCGAACTGATCAACCCGCAGTCGAACTGGTCTCCCGGCAAGTACAACACACAGGCGTTCGATTCGCTGCGCTGTAATGTACTGCAGACGCCTTACGACCAGTACATCGGTTTCTCGTGGGTGCTGCCCACCGGGCTGACCTTCGCCGTCAACGGCAGCAACAACCTGCAGCACAACCGGGGCATTCTCGGCTATCCTCCCGACCCCATGGGCAGCGACACTGGAGTCATCAACATCGCGCCCGGCACTCCGGCGGGGATCTACATCATTGTGTTATACATCAGTGCTGCATCTTACAACACACAGATCAGTACTCAACTGGTTATCCGCCCTCGCAACACGGGTTTTTTCACTGAAGTCTAGGGAGGTTCCTTTGCGGTTTTCCGTCTTCACACCGTCGCACGATACCAAGCACCTGCTGGAAGTGTACGAGTCGCTACTGGCACAGACCTTCCGCGACTGGGAGTGGGTGATCGTGCTCAACAATGGCGCAGTGCGGCCACCGGAACTGGACGACACGCGAGTCGAGGTGTACACCGCCCCGGCATGGGTGGCGCAGTTTGGGGTGGGGGCGTTGAAGAAATTCGCCTGCGAGCATTGTCAGGGCGAGTTTCTGGTGGAACTCGATCATGACGACACGCTGTTGCCGCTGGCGCTGGAGAAGATCGACGCCGCGATCCGCGAGCACGACGCGGACTTCGTGTACAGCGATTGTGCGCAGATGCGCGCGGATGGCAGCTATCAACTGTTCGGCAAGGAATACGGGTGGGAGCATTACAACCATCGGGTCGGCGACAAGGTGCATCAGGTCAACCGCAGCTTTCCGATCAACGCGCGCTCGTTGAGCGACATCTTCTACGCCCCCGATCACGTGCGGGCGTGGAAGCGCGACATCTATCTCGCCGTCGGTGGTCATGATTCGATGCTGCCGGTGTGTGACGATTACGATCTGATCATCCGCACCTATCTGTCCGGGGCCAAGTTCCACCACATAGCCGAGTGCCTGTACCTCTATCGCATCCACGCCAACGGCGATAACACTTGGCTCAAGCGCAATGCCGAGATCCAGCAGAAGCAGGCGGTGATCTCCAACCGCTACGTGCACGCGCTGGTGCAGGAGTGGTGCCGTCGTACCGAACTGATGCGGGCGGATCTGGGGGGTGCCACCGGCTGTCCCGAGGGCTACGTCGCGCTCGATCTCAAGAGCGGTTATGACTTGCGCCGCAAGTGGCCGTTTGCGGATAACAGCTTCGGTGCGATCCGCGCCTACGATTTCCTCGAACATATTCCGCATTGCCGCGACTCCAGTTGCAGGCATGAGCCTCCCTATTGCACGGTCGGGGTGATGAACGAGATCCACCGGGTCTTGGCACCGGGGGGATGGCTCCTGTCCGCCACACCCTCGTCAGATGGCAGGGGAGCGTTCCAAGACCCGACCCATTGCAGCTTCTGGAACCCTAACAGTTTCTGGTACTACACGCGACAGCAGCAACGGCAGTACGTGCCGGGTATTACTGCTCGTTTCCAGCGTACCCGCTGCTGGCAGGAATACCCTAGTGACTGGCACAAAGAGCATGATATTCTCTACGTGTATGCCGACTTGGTGGCTCTGAAAGGTCAGCGGCAACCCGGCATCTGCGAGGTTTGACCTAACCACGGGAGCAACGGCGATGGCCCTCAGAATGAGCACCGGACTGTGCAACAAGCTGCACGATACTGCCCCCACCAAGACTGTCTTCAATCTGTGCTACATCAAGATCTACGCAGGTGCACCGGCAGCATCAGCCGATGCTCTCGCTCCTGCTCCCATCTGCACTGTCAGTAACAATTCAGTTCCCGGTACCGGCCTGACGTGGGGACCGACCGCTACCGCCGGGGTACTGGCGAAGACGGTGGGTGAGGTGTGGAGCGGTATCGTCGCTGCCGGGGGTGGCACGGCTGCGTGGTTTCGGATCGTTGCAGCGGGTGATACCGGCGGTGCGGTGCCTGCCGAGCCACGGTTGCAGGGAACTATCGGTGTTGGCGGCGGCGCGGACATGGTGGTAGGCAGTGTCGGGCTGATCGCTAACGCCACCTTTACCATCAACTACGCCACGCTGTCGTTCGTGCCAAGCTGACATGCCGTCGCTCGTCCGCAACCGCCTGCCCGATATCGTTCCCTCGCTGGAGGGATTCGAGGGGATTATCAATACCCGCCGGTCCAAGGACATCGGCTACGGCGGGCTGACGGTGGGCGTCAACGTCGAGGTGACTGACACCAAGAAACTAGTGCGGCGCAACGGCTATACGCTGGCGCGGGGCGGGGCTTACGCGGGGCTGTACGGGTCCAAGAGCCAGTCGCTGCTGGCAGTGCACGCGGGCGCTCTGGTGAGCGTAGCGCCCGACGCCAGCGAAGCAGTGCTGGCATCGGGCTTGGACGACGGGCACTACAGTTGGGATGAAGATCCTGCTGCCAACGTTTACTACATCAGTTCACGGGGGTCGGGCGGCATCGTGCGCAACGACGGTGTTCACCTGCCGCTGGTTCTTACGACCCCCACCATTCTTGGCGTCGCCGCCATCGACACCGCGCCGTGGATCGTCACGCCGTTCAATCTGGGCAAGACCTACGACCAGAACGCGGTGCACTTGTTTGCGACTTACGTCTACCCGGATGGCCGGGAGGGACCGCCGAGTCAGAGTGTGAGCATCGTCGCTGCTCCTGAGGTTAGCCTGATTCAGATGAGTGTCCCGGTGTTATCCGGGTGTGCGACGTCAGTGTATGCCAGCGCGCCGGGCGGTTCAAGGTATTTCCTCGTGGCCTCGGCGACAGTGCCGACGTTTACCTTTCCCACCTACTTCCTGCATACCCAGCCGACCGGTGAAGACTATCCATACACGACGGTACTGGAAGGATTCCCTGCTGAGTCTTATCTTCTGGCTTTCCATAATGGCCGACTGTATGCTGCTAGCTATGACGCTGGTGTACGTTATGGGGTGATCTACTGTAGCTTGCCGCTGCAGTATCACCTGTTCGACAAGACGGCGGATTTCATTCCCGTGGCCGGGGTACCGCTGCTGCTGCTCTCCTGCGATGCCGGGCTATTGATCGGCACCGACAGCAATTCCTATCTGTGGGATGGCGACAAGCTGCAGACCATCTCCGGGTATGGTGTTATTCCCGGCGTATGTGGCGATGTGGCGATGACCGGGGATGCTTTCTTCTGGACTCAGCGCGGGATCGCGCGGGTGAATCCGCAAGGGCAGTATCAACTGGTAACCGAGCAAACGTACTATGCAGATCCCGGTGTGTTCAATCATGCCAAGATCTTCTATGAGCGAGGGTATGCCAAGCTGGTAGCCTCGACTGTTAGTGGTAATCCGATCTTCAACAAGTGGAGCGCGCGATGAGCATCAGACTTTCGACGGGTCTTCGCAACAAGACACTGGAGAGCGGGTTCAAGCCTGCCTTGGACAACGGCTTCCTTTTCATCTATCCCGGCTCGCAGCCGACCAATCCGGATGCCGCTGCCAGTGGCACTTTGCTGGGCAAGGTCAGCGCCAGCGCCGATGACGTCACCGGCCTCACCTTTCAGGTGCCTGCGGTGCTGGGGGTGCTGTCGAAGACCGCCGACGAACTGTGGCAATTCATCGGGCTGGTGGACGGGCAGGCGGGCTGGTTCCGCTTCGCCGAGGCAGGCGACAACCCGGCCTCGCCCTCCAGCACGGCGGCGCGGCTCGATGGCACCATCGGCACGGCGGGTGCGGATGTGGACATCGGTAACAGCAACATCAAGACAGGTGCCGTCAATACGGTGGATCGCTTCACGGTCACGCTGCCGGGTGCGTAGGTGTGGTGCATGTCCATCGGGAGATCTACGATCTCTCGCTTATGCCGTATGTGGGCGGCTACGTGCAGCAGTTGCGCGGCATGCACGCGGCGGGGACGCGCTGGTATAACACCACAAGGATCGCGCCCGATCATCTGGTAACGCTGCGGATCGCGCAAGACCACCTGCACGTGCGGATCTCTCCGCGCGGCGGTCCGCAGTTCGAGGCGTTTTACTCCGATCACGTCGATGGCTATTTCTACGCCACGCCGGGATATCGCTATTTCGAGATCGGCGGGCCGTGGAACACGGGCGGCATTCAGGGCGGCGGCTGGCGGGCTACCTTCCCCACCGATGGCGGCGCGGCGCAGGGCAAGGCGGTGTACTCGACCAACCTCGAAGGTGCGTGGCCGAACAAGAGTGTGTTCGATGTCGGGGTGCCGCTCGCCACCCAGAGCAAGGATTTTTTCAAGACGTGGGCGTCGTGGCAGATGCAGCGGGTGGGCGAGTACGCCTCCTACCCGGACAACAAGTCTGATGCGGTGCTGACGTCCACGTGGGGCACGCCGCAGGGACGGCTCTCCATGGCGGGCTGGGGCGATTACCACTGGGGCGACATCCTCGGTGCCTTCCGCCCGCCGTACGATATCGTCTACGACTTGGCTCCGACCTTGTATCAGGCCGATGGATCAGTGCTGGGCGTGCTGGGGCCGTATCTGGGGGACGAGTGCTGGTGGCGGCACGGCGGCATGCAGACGGTGCAGGGGCGCAAGTTCTTCATCATCGGCGATAACAAGGGTCGCATCCACGTCTATCCGGCCAAGGCGTACTGGTCCGATCCCAAGTATTACAACTCCTTGGTAACAGTAGGTGGACTGTTATCCGGAGCATCGTCGCAGATCCAGTTCAAGACGGTCACGCCCACCTATCCGGACTGGGTGTCGCTGTCGCCGGTCAATCAGCGCGACGTGCTGCTGTGGTGGAACTGGGCCTTCAACAAGGATGGCACCAAGGCGGCGACCATCGCACTGCATGAGCAGCCACGGGTGGGGTTTGCGTTCTATAACGATCCCTCCGTGTATGACATCACCAACGTGTCTACGTGGCGGGGCTATTTGAACAGCCAGTTCCGCGACGATCCTCCGGCCATCTTTCACACCAGCAAGAAGGGACCGCCGCCGCGCGTGCTGACGCCGGGTCTGGTGGAGATCGGCATCAAGATCACGGTGACCGGCGATCACGATATGGACTTCGACGTCGATGTCGTCACCAAGCGCAGCGATTGGTTTGGCGATTCCGGTCGCTACTATCAGGACGCGGCTTACAGTTATGGGGACAAGCGCCTGACTGACACCGAGAAGGGATTGGGCATTCCCGAGGACACGCTGCTTACCACCGAACTGCAGTGTTATAGCGATGATGGCACGTGGTACATCCGGCAGGTGCAAGATCCGGCCCATCCGGACGATCCGAACGAAACGGTGTGGGAGACGCACGAGGACGGCTCGCTGTGGTTCCGCGGCGATCCGGCGCTGTATGAGGAAGGCAGCAGTCTGATCGCGGCGCTGATCAATGCGGTATGGGTGGTGCGGCGGGGGGATACGGATACCGAGGTGATCCGTGAGCCGGTTGCGTTTTATAACAGTATCGGCGATTTCTTCTTTCCCTCCGGCGCACCGCTCAATTACCTCGGCCCTGACGGCTACGGCGGCACCGCGACCATCAGCGGCATCTGGCTGCATAACATCAGCACCGAGTCGGATATCGACTTTTTCAACAACGGGCCGGGTCACGGACCGTTCCATGGTAATTACTGTTATGGCGGCATCTTCATGTCGGATCTGCGCTCGCTGACCTACGGCGTGTTCCGCAACGAGATAACCTACACCGGGCATCCGGTGAGCCAGTGGTGGCGACCGGACACCACCACCAGCAATTTCCATCTGAAGGTGGTGGCATTTGGCGAGCAGCAGTTGCTGACTTCCGTAGCCGAGAAATATGTCTACCCTGCCGATGGCGACTGGCTGGGGCATCAGGTGTTTGTCGGCTGGTTCCCGCTCGATCCGCCGCCACCGGAGCACTGGGCCGAACCGGACAGCCGTCCTGCCATCGACAAGATCGCCACTCCGGTGTACTCCAGTGCGGCTATCAACTTCATGAACCTGCAGACCTACAATCAGCCGCAGGTGCATCCGAACGGGCATTTCTCGGTCAGCTTCCTGCTGCCCAGCAAGGGAGCGGGGGGTAACATCGACATCCTGTCGTTCCGGGATCGGCAGGGCAAGGAGACGCGCACCACGCACGAGAAGATGTTCAACCGGGCATTCGGGCAGAAGCGCGGGGGCGAGTATTACGACGGCACCGGGTGTTACGGCTTTGAGGTCGGCTCGTTTCGGCTGTCGGGCTGGTGGCTTCCCTATCGTAGCGCGCCTGAGGAGAAGGTGTGATGGCTATCGAAGACGGCTACCGCATCATGGACCGTTTCGACGGTACCTCTGGCAACATTCTGGGGCACGTCACTGAGGACGGTTCCAACTGGCTGGCAGCGAAGGGGCCGTTTGCGACTGCTTCTGCCAGTCAGATGACGGTGGCTTCCAGTCGTCTGACGTGTGCGCCGGGAGTGCAGAACGCAGTGCGGTGTACTCGGTCGGTGCGTTCCCCCGATCAGCTGGTGCATATCGAGCCGGTGTGGCCGCGCACTGAAAGCGGCAGCGTGTATCTACTGGCGCGCTGGGATGATACGGGAGCATATCCGAGCGGTTATGCGGTCAAGATCACGCGTGTCGCCCAGAATTTTTTCTGTTGGTTCCAGCGTTATTATGCCAACGGAAGCAACAATCTCGATCTGCAGGGTTACGGTGGGGTGGCGCTGCCCGACAACAGTGGTACCAGTTTCATCATCGAGTTTTCGCTCATCGCGGATCGGTTGTTCTTGAGCATCAGCGGCGAGACCATGAACTTCTTGGAGGGGAGCAGTACGCTATTGCGGGCGGGCTTGGTGGGGTTCGCCATGGAGATGAACAACACCACGCTGCTGATGGATACCTTCGGTATGCGGGATGCGCCTGCAGCGGCAGTGCCTGCGTTCTGGACCGATTTCGTCGAGTCCTATGAGACCGATATAGCGGAACTGCTGGCAGTGCCGCAGACGACCACCGCCGTGGTGGTGCGCGAGCCGATAACACCGAGGATTCCCAACAGCGACTGGGGCGATCCGTTCCTGATCGACAATTTTTCCGGCAGCACGGCGCATAACATCCTCACCCACACCAGCGATTCGGGCGGGCACTGGGTGGCGGCGAAGGGGCCGTTCGCCGTGGCTGACGCCAGTCAGTTGCTGGTTTCCCTCACCACCCTGAAATGCACGGCAGGCTTCAGCAACGCGGTGTTATCCACCACCCCGCCGACGTCGCCGGATCAGAACTTCTCCTTCTATCCACAGTGGCCTCAGACTGAGACCAGCGATGTGTACTTCCTGCTGCGCTGGATCGACAGCCCGCGCTCCGGCTATGCGGTCAAGATCACCCGCGTTGCCAGCAACATCCGCTTCACCTACCAGAAGTACAACGCCGATGGCAGCAGCAACCTCGATCTGATGGGCCTTGGCGGCGTGCTGGTGCCCTTCGGTGCTGGCACCACGCCGTACATCGAGATCAATCTGACGGGTGGCAACTTCTCCCTGTGGATGGCGGGGCAGGATCGTCCGGAGATGAACTTCCTCGACACCAATCCGATTCTGCAGACGGGCAGCGTGGGCTTCGGGGTGCGGTCGGATAGCGTCACTCTGCTGCTGGATACCTTCTATGGCTACTCTGGCTCCTCGGTGCTGCCGCCGGGGGTGAGTTCGTTTCTGGCGAACTTCAATGGCAGTGGCACGCTGGCAACCTACGCGCCCGAGGTGGGTACCTTCATCTGCGATAACAGTCGTTCGGTAGGGAGTTTTCCGCACACTCCGGGAGGTGTGGCAGCGGATCTGGTGCTGGATGGTGCCGGAGCCTTCCGGGTGCCGGAGACGCTGGGTCACACCCACACGCTGGTGGTGCAGTCGTCGCCACCGGGTTCGACCTACTTCACTAACGTCGATTTCAAGATCGACACGGCACGTGGGGTGGCGCTCAAGTTCGTGATCTATGGCCGTGCCTACACCATCAGCACGGATCGCTGGGGTGGATTGGGTTTCATGTTCGAGATGTTCAGTGACGGGAAGCATCTTCCTACTGATGAGATACCGGGATTAGGTAGCGCGGGTGATCCGATCAATGTCAGTCATACGGAGACGTACGATTACAATGTGACGGAGCCGTGGTTCACTGGCAGCACTGGTTGGATGAGTAACACCATCGGTCTGCCCACCCAGTTCTCGGTGCGGGTGGAGTGGACCGGGCTGAAGATTTCGCTGTTCATTAACAATGCGCTGATCCGCACCCTGACGTGGACTAACACCACCGAGTTCACACCGACTGGGGTTGGCATCGTGGCGGTGCGTTCGGATCTGGATCTCACTCCCGACTATTCTGCCGTCAGCGTCAGCAGCATCCAGATGGGCAGTTCGTACGTGGCCCCGCCTGAGTCGGTGTTCTGGACCGATTTCGTGAAGGCCGAGGAGCAGACCATGGATCTGCTGCGCAAGCTGCCGCTGACCGATACACCGGTGGTGGTGCGTGCGCCGACGGTGGGAGTGATAACACCGATGAGCGGGTCGGAAACCAACGGCATGCAGCTATTCATGAATGACTTTTTCGACCGGGGCGCAGCCGATCATTCGCCGCTGGTACACACCAGCAATTACCCCGGCGGCACTACGTGGATAGCGGCGAAGGGTCCGTTCGCAACGGTCGATGCCAGCCAGCTATACATCAACGGATCTCTGCTCTGCAACCTCGGGAAGTCGGGCGCGATCCTGTCCACGGCGGTGCCCTTTTCTGCCGATCACATGGTGTCGTCACAACCGACGTGGCCTGACACCATAACCGGTGCGCTATATTTTCTAATACGCTGGGATGAGACCGGAGCGAATGCTTCCGGCTATGCGCTCAAGGTGCAGCGGGAGGTGGGCGACAGCACCCGCTTCCGTTCGTGGTTCCAGCGGTACAGTCCTGACGGTAACCACAATTTCGATATGTCAGGCACGGGTGGTACGCTGCATGACTACGGACTGGGCACGCAGATACTGATTCAGTTTTATATGATTGGTAATAAACTTTATCGTTGGGTGACCAACACGCACACGGCGGCAGATGAACTGGTAGACACCAATCCCATTATGCAGGTAGGTCGGGTTGGTATTGCCATGGTGACTGGGGGTACTGGGTTTCGTTACATGCCTGACGTTTCCTGCGAAGCATTTCCTGCTCCGGTATTACCGACGTTATTCTGGACTGACTACATTAAAGCGTACGAGGTGGACGCATGAGTAACACCCTGACCAAGAATGTCGTCGCCGGTACTCCCGGCGTTCCCGGTGTGCCCGACACCCCCGGCTACACCACGCCGGGTAGCCCGCCGACTCCGGCCACGCCTGCCTACTGCATCGATATCCCGCATACCGGTCCGTCGTATCGGGAGATCGTCATCGTGGTGCCCGATCCGGTGCCGCCCGGTTCCGGAGCCAATGTAAAGCCCGGTGACGTCTACTTCTTCCCGGTGACCGGACCGCCGGTCACCACCATCGAGCATAAGTGTTATCCGGCGCAGCCCGGCAGTCCCGGTGTTCCCGGTGGCTACGTCCCCGGCGTGCCCGGCATCCCGCCGATCCCGCCCACGCCCGCCGACTATCAGGCCGGGTGGAACGCCAGTGCCCGCAGCATCGCCTCCATCGTGGGCGATGGGCAGTACAAGTTCAGCATCACCCTGTCTTCAATAGGTGTGGTCACCGGCTTGAACGACGCCAACAACGGCAGTGCCTACATGGAGATGGAGTACGCCATCTACGGTGCGAGTGGCACCTTTCAGGTGATGGAGAGCGGCAATCTGGTCGGTGTTAGCGGCACCTTCACCAGCAGCGATGTGTTCACCATCCAGCGCACCGGCACCTTGGTGTCGTACTACCGCAACAGTACCCGCCTGTACACCAGCAACAACGCCAGCCGGGGCATCGTGTTCGTGGACTCGTCGCTGTACTTCGGTGGCGATCAGATCGTCAACGCCTCGATCTCCGACACCGTGGACGGTGCCCTGCCGGTCCCGGTGGTAAGCGGCGGCTTGACCGGGATGCTGGACGGTATGGTCAGCTATCTCTCCAACGTCGAGACGGCGCAGATGCCGTCGATCTTGCCGGGCATCGTCAGTGACATCCGCGAGGATCTGAATCGCACCGGCTCGCTGGCCGCAGAGATACCCGGCTTGGCGTGTCGGCTCAGTACCCCGGACGTGTACGCGCTGGAAGGGGTGCTGGGCAGTATCGAGTGTTATATCGAGTCGGGGTTGCTGGAGCCTAACTTCGCCGCCATCGACATGACGCTGCAGACCATGAGCGGCTTCGTCACCGCCATCGTCGGGGTGAGTTCGCAGTTGACCGGAGTGCTGGGCGGCATCCGGGGCTTCGCTTCCAACGCGCCTCCCGGCGGCTACATGCAGGTGGGCGAGCCGCCCTCCACCAGCGATCCGGTCGATCCCTATACCGGCGACTGGCTGGGCCGCAGCGGCAGTCAACTGCGCATGATGGTCGGCTTCTTCGTCGATCAGACGGAGATCTACAACAACGTCGCGCTGTTCTCCCCCATGGTGGTGCTGCCTTCACCCATGCTGGTGAACGGCAACATCCTCACTCCCGGTTCCGCTGTCGGCACCGTCGTCCTGCCCACCCCGCCGCTGCGGGTGAGCGCCAGCTTTGGCTGGCAGGTGGACGCGGCCCTGCCCGCGCTCAGCGCCGACTACCACTTCGAGATCGCCAACGTCCTGCGTTGCGACATCGACTTGCCCTTGATCACGGCGCAGGGCACCGGCACGGCAGGCACCATCTTCGGCACTCCCGACGGCTACCCCCTGTTGCTGCCGCCGCTGGGCGCGGGCGGCAAGATCTCCGGCGAGAGCGACGCGCAGGTGCTGCTGCCGTCCTTGGAAGTAGCGGGGAGGATCGTCACCGATTTCCGCATGCGGGCCGACGTGCGCCTGCCGAAGCTGCGCAGCGCCGGGCTGATCCTCACCCCGGACTCCATCGACCCCCAGAACCCGCTAGGACGCAGGCTGCAGGGGCATGTGGTACTCCCATCCCTCCGGGGCGATTTGAATCGCCTGTGGGCCGATCTGAGGCTTCCCAAGCTGCGTGGCGGGGGGCAGGTGGTAGGGCCGTTTGCCGATGTGGTGGAGGAACTGCGCATTGGCTATGCCATGAATCTGAAGACCGGGGCGGTGACCGAATACAGCAACTACCCCTTCCGTGCCATGGCGCGGGCGTATGACAAGTACTGGGGCATCGGATTGGACGGCGGGCTATACCGCATGAGCGGCGACACCGACGACACTCAACCCATCGCGTGGGAATGGCTGTCCGGTCTTAACGACTTCGGGATGTGGGGGCAGAAAGGGGTCATGGCGGTGTACATCCGGGGGGTGTTCGAGAACGGTGCCACCCTGACGCTGGAGACGGACAACGCCATGCGCGTGTACGATCACACGGCAGCGGGGGACTACAAGAATCAGCAGGTGCATCGCATCCCGCTGGGACGCGGCATCCGCTCCGACAGCTTGGCCTTCGGCATGGCGAATCCCAAGGGTGGTTACCTTGAACTCGATAAGGTAACCCCGGAGTACAAGATCATTCCTCGCAACCTGTGAGGCAGGCATGGACCCGATCCCGATTGGCTATAGCTTCCTGCTGGAGATCCAAAGTGTCAGTGGTGTCATCTACGCATTTCCGCCGGGGTCCACGCTAACGTGGAAGTCGAGTGACACCAAGGTTGCCACGGTGGTGGGAGGAGGCAGTCCGGCACGAGTGACGGCAGTGGGCAAGGGTAATGCCACCATCACCTGCGAGATGTTTCTTAACACTGCCACACCCGGTACCATCGTACTCAGGGAATCAGTGACGGTCACTCAGCCCGATCTGTTCAAACTCGTCGTGGTAGCAGGCTAGCCGGAGATCATCATGGCCGTCACACCCGAAATGATTCAAGCGGTGTTCGAGGATCACCTCGCCAAAGCGGAGGAGTTCCTGTCCATCGCCGACGATAACATCAAGTCAGGGTTCGAAGCATTCGCCGATCCCTCGATCTTCCAGTACGAGCCGTACCAGTGGGAACTGGCGCACCCGCCGATCATCGGCGCGGTCGGGCGTGAGTGGACCCCCAGCAAGCCGGGTCTTCGCAGCATGCCCACGGCACCGGGGCTGACAGCGTTCCCGGCGATCATGAACGCGACTTATGTCAAGCCGACCGACAATCTTGCCAGCGCGCCGACCTACAGCACCCCGACCAAGCCGGGAGGCGCGCCGTCCAACACCTCGGGCGCAGCGCCGCACATCTACGACCCGCGCTTCCCCAACTCGCCGACCCTGATCTCGCTGCCGACCACCACGCTGCCGTATCCCTACATCACCATCCCGCCCGCGCCCAGCATAGATATGCCGGTGTTCGACGGCACCATCCCCGATCCGATCCGGCAGATCACCTTCAAGGAGTACATGGATCAGTTGACCGAGGCATACGCCAAATACTCGCAGGACATCCCCAACCTTGTGCGCGCCAACTGGATGACGTGGTTCAGCGCCTATCTTGGCGAGCGCCCGCTGATCGACAAGCTGGCGAACGCCATCTCGATCTACATGGATGTCGGCGGGGCCGGGGTGCCGGTGCCCATCGAGGAAGCCATCATCACCCGTAACACCGACCGGGTGGCAGCGGAGCAGCGTAAGGCCACGCTCAGTGTGTACGACGCTGCCACCAAGCGAGGACTGTTATTGCCCAGCGGGGCGATGCTGGCGGGCCTGAAGGAAGCGCGGCAGGTGGCGGCAGAGGCAGTGTCGAAGGTGATGACCGACGTCGCCATCAAGAACCTCGAACTGGAACACGACCACATGAAGTTCATGCTGCAGCTAGGCAGTGAACTGGAGAAGTGGGTCGCGGGCTTCGCCACCGATACCGCCAAGGTGGTGCTGGAGTGCAACAGCCAAGCCATCGAGATGACCAAGTTCGTGCTCACCGGCATGGTCGAGATCAACAACATCATGGTGAAGATCTACTTGGCGCAGTGGGAGGCGTACAAGGCGGCAGTGGAGGTGTACAAGGCCAAGATCTCGGCGATTGAAATGGAGGTGCGCATCTACGAAGCCATGATCAAGGCCGAGACGGCGAAGGTGGAGGTGAACAAGGCGCACGTCGAGATGATCAACGCGGTGGCGAACTGCAACAAGGCCATCGCCGACGTCTACAAGACCACCATCGATGCGGAGACCGCCAAGGTGGAGTCGAGCCGGGTGGCGATCATGGCCTACGAGGCGCAGATCCGGGGCTACGTGGCATCGGTGGAGGCATGGAAGGCGCAGTGGCAGGGCTACACTGCCGAGGTCGAAGGCGAGACCGCCAAGGCCAAGGTGTACACCGCGCAGGTGGAAGCGTATTCGGCGCGCGTCAACGCCTACAAGGCCGAGGTGGAAGGCTACGGCGCGCAGGTGCACGCGCAGGCCGAACAGATCCGCGCCATCGGCTCGCAGAACGAGACCAACTTGCGGGCATGGTCGCTGCAGGCGGAACAGACGGTCAAGCAGTACGTGGCCGAGACCGAGGCGTACCGGGCCGAGTGGGGCGCGGTGGGCGAGCAGTTGAAGGGCGCAGCGGAGAATACCCGCATCATCGCCGAGTCGCTGTTCAAGGGCTACGAGGTGGAGATGCGGGTGGACACCGAACGCGCGCACGAGCATCTGGCCGAGTGGCGCTCGGCGCTGGAGGCGCATATCGCGGCTTCGCGCGGTATGGTGGAGGCGGCATCAGTGGCGGGGCACATGGCCTCGTCGGCGCTCAATGGCATCACCTCGTTCGTGGGAGCGATGACGCAATCGCAATCTTGACCACCGAAGCGTTGTGGTGTACGTTTTCTCCTGCGTATCTCCATGCGCTTGCTTCAGTGGGCTTCGCGCCCCGGTCGCCTCCCAACGACCGGGGCGTTTTTATGGCGTGCCGATATGGTTCAGTGTTATCAGCGCCACGCTGTCGATCTCCAAGCAGCGCACCCGGCCCGACTCGAACTTGGTATCCGCGCCCAGCACCTTCAGCATATTCTCGCGCAGCAGGATATTCTTCTTCAGCATGTCGAACATGGCGCGCTGGAAATTGATGCCGCGCTCTAGGCAGTATTGGCGAAAGATGGCCCGGCTGATGTAGATGCGCCCGGTGTCCACCTCCTGCCGCACTGCCAGTTCGCGGTTCGGTTCCGCTAGCACGTCGTCGATGTTGCTCGATCCCTTGGCTCCGATGCGCAACGTGGCGGCGAGATTGGCGTCCAAGAATTCCGAGATCACCTCGCTTGCCACCGGCACGTGCGAGATAACCGTACGCCGCATCAGGCCGAATTGGCGGTACAGCCACGGGATGTCGGTGGACAGCGGGAACACCACGATGTTGAGGTTGGCGCAGATCTCGTAGACGGCGTGCACGCAGGCGATCCAGCCGGTCCAGAAGCGCTCCTCGCTCTTGGCCTTCACTGCCTTGTCGGTCTCGGTCACCAGTTGCAGCACCCGCTTCCTGATCGCGTCTTGGTGTAACACCAGATGCTCGATGAAGATGCGCCCAGCCCAGCCGTAGTTGACGTGCACCGAGGCGCGCAGCTTGTCGCCCTCGGCCTTGCTGATGATGTTGGTCTCCTCGAATGGGATCTGCACCAGCCGTACGATGTGCTGGGATGATTCCCTGAAGATCGCCGCCATCCGCTCGTACTCGTCATTGTTGGCATTGAGCATGAGGAAGTTGCTCCACGTGGCGGTGTCGGCTCTAACACCACCGTGGATGGTGCTGCGGATCTTGCCCTTGCCCCCGCTGTAGCTGAAGATCAGTTTCGCCACCTGCTTCGGATCGCGCATGGTGATCTCGTCCATGAACACAGGCAGGTTGTTCATCGCGCCGATCAGGCCCTCGGCTCCGGCCTTGGTGGACGACTCCTCGTCGCCGTGGATCTTGAGTGAGTCCGGCTCGCCCCAGACAGAGCCTGCCACCTCCATGGCGGTGGACTTGCCCAGCCCGGTCCTGCCGCTGGCATTGATCGCCGTCGCCACCAAGCCGGTGAACTTGTATAACACCGAGGCGAAGGTGGACATGAAGTAGGTGCGGATCGGTTCGAGGCCGGGACGTCCGTACAGCATCACGTCCTGCTGCCACTGCTCGTAGCTGCCCGCGCACTTGATGCCATGGTGGGTGGCGTTGATCAGCCCCGCGCCCATGGCGTGCTCCTCAGTGCTGCCGTCCTTCTTGTACAGTGTCTCGCCCAGCACGAAGTCACCGTCGGGTCGCCACCCCAGCTTGTTGAATGCCTTCTCGCGGGGCAGATCGTTCTGCAGTTTGCGCACGTAGGCTGTCATAAAATTGGACTGGTAGTTGGAGTCATGATCCTGAATGTGAATCCCGCGCTTGGCGAGCACTGGCTGCAGTTGCATCTTGCTGACGTAGGGGATGCCAATGTCCATCCACTCGCCGCGTGGAAACTTGATGCGCCACAGGATGTCTTCCTCGATGTTGGTGTCCTCGTCATAGCGCATGCGGATCGGATGCATGTCGTAGGGACAGAACACGTGCACGTCGTTGGCACCGGTCTTGGGATTGGCGGTGAGCATGCCGATACCTTCGGGGGTACGCACGTAGCCATCGGGTAGATCGGGGGTTTGCGTCGGGACTACGGTCTTCGCTATAACAGCAGGTACGAGGATGTGCGGAATGATGGGTACATACTTGGCAACCACCAGTGGGGTTTTGATTTTCCCCCTCGATGGACAGCCGTTGCAGCAGTCGGCGTTGTAGTGCTGTTCGTAGGCACTCTGGATCTGCGCGCAGGTAGCCGGTCCGTTGAAGCCGCGCCGCTCCCATGCCTCCAGCTTGCGGTTGAGTCCAGCCTCGTCGTAGCGGGGATCGTGGCTCGACACCAGATGCGCTGCCTTGACGCCGTTGCGCACCAGCCGCACCGTCTGCACCAGTGCCGTCCATGCCGGTTCCGGCACCGCTTCCTTGCCCTTGCGCTGGTTGTCCGGGTCGGCGCTGTAGGCGAGCGCGCGGCAGTTGTCCATCAGCACCGGCAGGCTGTACTCCTGCGCCTCGTAGCGGTCGGTGTTACTGTCCAGCGTGATCAGCGGCGGGCCGTGCGCCGATAACACCGACGTTGAGACGCCAGTGATGGTGCGCAGGCCCAGCAGCGAATGGAACTGAGCGTTCGGAATCAGCACGCCCGGCATCAGCGTGGTGACTGGACGCGATTGCCCGTGCTTGTGGTTGTGAGTGCCTACCACGCGCAGGACGCGCGCCGCATCGGCCACGATGCCCGCGTCGTTGCGCAGATCGTGCATGATGGTGAGCGCCTTCAACTGCTCGGCATTGCGCTTCCACTCGTCGCGTGGTACCGGCTCCTGCAGCGACCAGTACACGTGCACGCCGCCACCACTGCTGGTAAGCGTGGGCTTGGGGAATTTCAGGTCATGGCAGAACTTGTGGATGCCAGCGATAGCATCTTCGCGTGAAGCGTATTTGTGGGATTCGACCCCAACGTCGAGATCGAGGAAGTAACTGCGGAACTCGCGGATGTTATCCGCCTTGCGGCTGACGACGAGTTTGCCCTTGTCGTTCGTCACCCGCCCTTTGACCAATGCGCCGACGGCGAAATAGACGTCGTGGCCCCCTTGATCGAGGGCCTGCGACAACATCACTGCGTCATTCACATCGTCCAGCGCCCACTGCCGGAAGGGCCGGTTGGTGCTGGACTGGCGGGTGACGGGTAGCTTGGCTATTTCATCATCGGTGAACGGTCGAGCCACGCAGTAGGGGCCGACCGCAGGCCACACGTGCGTTAGAAACTCTCGTGTATTCAATGCCGTTCCTCTGAGTGATGATGTTCCTTCCGCTAATGACGTTGGAATTATGCGGCACGCTTGGTCAGTTTTACAAATGCCGCCATGGTCTTTCCTAATGCCGTCGTCTTCTGCTCCACCGTGCCGGACAGTGGCTCCATCTTGTTTATCCGCATCCAGTCGAGCACGCAAATCAATTTGACTACCGGTGTTATCCATTGCGGTGTAACAGCAGTATTGCCGAAGAACCAGCGCAGCACGGTCTGGTCGTGCGAGCCGACATAGGTTGCCACCATCGAGGCGGTGATGTTGAACTGCGTGCACAGGTCGCCCAGCAGCGGGCCGATAGCCAGCGGCTCGCGCTCGCGCGCCAGTGCGATACGTTCCGGTGTGTCCTTACGAATGCCACGTGACATGCTTCACTCCCAAAGAAAAAAGGCCCCCTTGCGGGGGCTAAAGGCACTGCCTCCAACAGATACTGTTATTCGTCCGACCACGACGACAGCAAGTCGCCGATGCCACTGGCCTTGGCGCTACCGTTGCCCACCACCTCGACTGTCGGTTCCTTGGCCGGGGGCGGCGCGGCCTTGGTCGCGGCCTTGGTGGTCGCCTTGGCCGGAGCCTTGGCGTTGATCGCCGCCGGGGCGGGCGTGGGGGCCTTGGCCGGGGTGCCGGTCACTGCTGCCATCATCGCCGCCGCATCGTCGTCGTCCGGATCGGCGGGCGGTTCCGGTGGCGGGGGCGCAGCGGGCGCAGGCGCAGCCTTGGCGGGGGTGGGTGCCTTGGCCGGTGCTGCGACCGCTGGCGGGGCGGCTGAGGCTGCTGCGGCGGCGGTTGCCACCGGGTCCACGCCTTCCGGATCGACGTTGAGGATCTTGTTGATCTCGTCCTTCAGCGCCAGTTGCGCGCGGATGTCGTCAGCCACGGCTTGCGGCACGTAATCGAGCGGGCCGAACAGCAGCTTGGGATAGGCGGTGCGCGGGTCGAAGCGGATCTTGGTCACCACGGAAGCGGTGTGCTTGATGCCGCGACGGTGCAGCATGTCCACATACTGATCGAAGGCATACCAGCCCTTCGCCGCCCATTCCTCCGCATCTTTGTCCCAGATTGACGTCTGCGGCAGCTTCAGCAGCAGCATCGGATGCTTGGTGTTCTGCAGCGGCACGAACGCCACCCGCTTGAACTGGGCGCAGGCGGTGACTTCCTTCCCGGCGTCGGTGATCTTGGAACCCTTGGCCGATTGCGGGCAGATGGCGCAGGTCGCGGCCTGCTTGTTCTGCACCGATTCGTGCGGCACCACACCATCGTGCGACCAGCACGTCGGCGCGCTGCTCTTGCCTTCCTCGTACGCGCCCTCGAAATAGGCGCGGCTGCGGGCCTTGTTGTAGTTGAGAAAGATGCCTGCCACCATCGAGGCCGGATCGTCGGTGCCGGGGCGGTTGATCACCTCCTCGTTGCCGCCCATGACGATGCGCCATACCTTGCCCCGGAACGACAACTGCGGGATGCGCTCGCGCACCTCGATGTTGCCCTCCTCGTTGATATCGGTCAGCCATGCAGGCAGACCCCCTTTGTCGCTGAACAGGGTTACTTCAGTACCCATGGTGTTAGTGCTCCTTGTGGTTGGCCTTGGCCCGCTCCTGCTCTACATCCTTCTGTAGTCCGGCAGCGGTCTTGGTGATGTACTCGATGATACGAACCTGCTCTCCATGCGTCTTGGCGTTTGCCACTACCACGGCGGCTGCGAACAGGATGGCGTTGACGTGATGAGTCAGGCTCCCATTCGCGGCTGCTATGTCCCACAGCGCCGTAATTGCGCCATGGCTGGCGTTGGCGATGCGCTGCTGCTTCTCGATCTCCTGCGGCGAGGGTGCACCGCTACGTGCCGCCTCGTGTGCTGCCGCTTCTACCTGATCGGCCAGCCGTTTCTTTTCCTGTGCTGCGGCTATTTCTTCTTCATTCTGCGGAATGTTCGTCTGCTCTGCTGTCATCATTGGACGGTTCACTTGCAGTTCCTTTCGCGCGAGGTGCGCGTACGTTGATCACCAGTTCACGGAATACGTTCAGCCCCGGCGGCAGTGCACCGTCATGTGCCTTCATGTACTCCTTGACCCGCTCGGCCTTGGCTCGCTTCTGGTAGTACGACATGTCCTGCTCGCCCAGCACGAAGGCACCGTAGACGTCCTCGTCGGCGATGGTGACGCTCATCGATTCGCCGATGAACGCGGTGCCTGTCTCAGTCTTGGTCTGCGTGGCACCACGCTCGTGCAGGCGGCGCAGCAGTTCGGCGCTGACGCGCTGCTGCTGTTCTTTCAGGTGATTGAGGCGTGCCTCGTATTCCTTGTTTATGTTGGAGATGGCAGTGCGTATCTTGATGAATACGCTTATGACTTGCGCATCCGACGGTTCCTTATCCATGCATTGCTCCCAGTAAGTGTCACTGTTTAATCCCTAACACCTCGTTCTTGTACAGCGACAAGATATTCTCCTGCGTCACGCGTCTTTCGTCAAGGATTCTATATATCTCCCATTCTAGATTAGAAGATCCTATTCTTACTATCGTCATGTCGTGGGTCTGCCCCGGACGGGCGATCCGGTCCTGCACCTGCTGTGCCTCGGCGTTGCTGTAGATCGGACCAAAAAATATAATAGTCGCGGCTTCCTTCAGGTTCAAGCCATGCGCCATCACCTTGGGATGGCATAACAGCACGTGCGGATCTTTCTGGTAGCGGAAGCGGGTGATGATGTCGGTGCGCTTGGTCGGCGTGACGTCGCCGTTGATCACCTCCACCGTGTAGCGCTTGCTGATCTCGCGCTCCAGCGCCTTGATGATGCCCTTGAACGGAACTACCACGATCACCTTCGTCGATGCCTGCTGGATGCAGTCGAGCAGCACCTGCAGCCGGGGCTTGTGATCCAGTTCCACGTATTCCTCGGTGGCAGTGTCCTTGATAACACCACACAGGATCTGCCTTAACTTGTTGATTTTATCCGCTGCATTGACTGCGGAGATCTCATGCTGCTTGGCTTCCATCACCGCCTCGTTCTTCATCTTGGTAAAGGCGCGCTGCTGCTCCTTCGACATCTCGGCCTGATACTTGACCGTGGTCATGGGCGGCAGATCAATGCAGTCCTTCTTCAAGAATCTGACGGCGGGCTGCGCGGCTTGGAATGCCATCTGGTAGCTGTCCTGCCGGGGCACCCAGCGGTACTGCGACACCTGCAACATGCACTGCCTGCGCCACTGTGAGAAGTACTGTGGTACACGCGATGGATTCACCAGACGTACCAGTGCCCATGCATCGGTGGGGGCGTTCGGAAACGGCGTGCCGGACAGCAGCCACACCCGGCGCTTGGCGGTGATGGCAGCGAATGAGGCGTACAGGTCGGTGGTGCTGTTGCGCCAGATGTCGCACTCGTCGCCGATCACCAAGTCGATGTCGCTGCGGCTTTTCAACTCGCGCTCGATAACACCAAGGCCGTGATGGTTGATGATGTAGAAATCGACGTCGGCGTCGAGCAGCTTCAACCGCCTCTCTTTACTACCATGCAGGACCACCGCTGTCCGATGCATCAGGAACTGGAAGATGTCTTCCATCCACACCACGTCGAGAGTGGACAAGGGCGCGACCACAAGTACCTTGCGGATCACCTTCTCGGTCATCAGGTAGTCCGCTGCCCACAGCGCACTGCCGGTTTTCATGGTACCCATTTCATTGAAGCAGAACAGCCGTGGGTGCAGCGTCATGAAGGCTGCGGTTTCTTTTTGATGCTCGTACGGGGTGTAGCGGCCCGGCCAGTCGTAGTAGAACAGGATGGGTGGGGGAGCAGCGATGCCGATGTTGCGTAGAACACGCACCTCATCCAGCCGGTGCGGCACCGCGATGTTATGGCCCTCGTACTCGATCAGTTGATGCTTGGGCAGCAGGTTCTGCAGCGTCTGCGGGTTGGGTGCCCGCAGCAGCAGCGAACGGCTGTCGGTGTGCACGATCATAGAATGTTGTGCTTCAGTTTGAACTGCCGTGCGAATTCCTCCAATTCACTATAGATCATCGACATTCGACGCATGTCATCTTCGGTTGGTTCGGCGTCGGGATCGAGCATCGACACCATCGTACTGAACACATGCTGCGCTCCTGCGAAGAACGAGTTGCGCATCTCATCAAGCTGTACTTGTGGTGCATGCGAGGGGATAGTCAGAGTCTTCAGTGCGATCCAGCCTGCCTCGATCAGCATGCCGTGATCGGTTGCCTTCTGGCCGATCCGCTTTACCAGTTCTCGTGTTATGTCTTCATTCATTTGTATTTCTCCATGAGCCAGCGTCGTAGCTTCAGCAGGCCAGCGGCACCGTCGATGACGAATACCTTGCCGCCTGCATCGCGGATTTCTTTGATGGTGATGTTCTGACGAGCAGTAGGCGGCTCGCCGGGTGCCTTCGCTTCGATGGCGAAGTACGCACCGTGAAAACAACAGTGGTAGTCGAGGCAGGGACTACCCATTCCATTCTGTACCGGCTTGTGCGCCCACAGGAATGGTTCGAAATGCTTCAATAGCTTGTCGATCTCTTTCTTGACGGTGCCTTCGGGTGTCACTTCACCTTCCTCTTTTTCTTCAGTAAGCCACGCTTCTGCAGCACGCTGGTGGCAATGGCGTACGAATTTGATTTCGGCATCCCTCGCTGCATGATCTTCTTGCGCAGATCCTCCAGTATCTTCGGCATCACGGTCCTCCCACGATTCGCTTGGGTTGCCAGAACTCGCACGTCTTCACCGGACACCAGCCCTTGCACAGCCCCGACTGCCGTGGTTGCCATACGTCGTCGCGGAAGGCATCGCGGTACTGCTTGATGTCGGGCAGGAATTCATTCAGCAGTTCGGGCCATGCGTTGCGTTCGAATTCTTCGCCGTCGTTCTTGCCGTCCTTCAGCCATGCGAAGCCGACGCGGATGCGGTGGACGTTGGGGTATAACACGAACACCAGCAGCGCCATCATCTTCATCTGCTTCGAATCCGGCTTCCGCTTGCCGGTCTTGTGATCGAGTATCCATGCTTTCGGCTCCATGATGCGCAGCACGTCGGCGTAGCCGCGCAGGAACACATCGGATGCATCGAAGGCGCAGCGTTCCAGCTTGCTGTTAATGGCAAGTTCGACTTCGACATGAATGTCACCCGGCTGCGACAGGATGCGATCCAGATAGGGTTGGTATTGCAGCAGGTTATCCGGCAGGGGATCGCTGCCTTTCGCTTTCAGATAGCGCTCGAACTCGGTGTGGACATAATCTCCCCAGATAGCCGCTTCCCCTTTCACGTCCTTGAACCGGTGCAACACCTTCACCTCGTGGTACTGCCGGGGACAGGTCTTGAACTTGTCCAAGGTGGAATAGGAAAGAGGAAGCGGTTTCATTCAGCGGATCGATACCATAGGTATCCTGCCCATCAGCAGCGAGATCAACACGATCACCACGGCCAGCACGAACACCACCTGTATCACGGTTGGAAACGGCGCAGGCAGCAGAGGCGACAGCTTCTGTACCCCCCACCACAGCACGGCGAAGATCAACGCCAAGATGACGAGAGTGAATAACAGTCCCAGTACGTCCATGCTACCTCCTTGGTTATACGAGTACTAACAGCAGCCACAGCAACAGCACCAGCAATAGCAGCGCCCACGCTGCGATGGTCCGCAGACGTGGACGCGGCAACACTACTTACGACGACGGCGCAACACGATCAGCGGCAGTAGTGCCGCAGCCAGCAGGCCCAGCGACCCCGGCTCCGGGGCAGCGAAGGCGAAGGTGCCCGGCAGGTAGGCCCATTCCTCGAACCCATCCGCCGCATCCACACCAGCGGGCACACCCGCGCCGCCAAACGATGACGAGAACAGGATGCGGCTGTCCGCTGCCAGCCCGATGAAGGCGCTGGTGGGGACTAGCACGCGAAGGTCATAGCCCAAGCCCGATCCGGCAAACAAGTTGTAGTCCATGATCAATTCGTTCCCCGGCCCCATTGCATAAACAAGCTGCAGGTTCGGGATCAGGTCGAGATCGGCGAGTGACGTGACGTTGGTATTGTTGAGCATAAAAGGGGCAGTCTCCCCCGAAGTACCACTACGACCCCAGATACGAAGGGTGTCGAGAGACAGAAGATTCTGACCCCCGCCGTTCGGCTCGTTGATATCGAGGAAGAAGGCAAAGTAATCGATACCGCTGAGCGTGATGGTGCCCAACTGATTGAGTTGAAATGTAGTGGTGAACGTGTTGGTGTTGTCACGCTTGTCGTCCAGTGGCAGAGTGTTGACGGTGGGATCGTCGGTAGACACGCCGCCTTCACTGCCGTTGTTCTGCAGTGACAGGAACGGAGTGATGACACCGCTGCCGATGTTGGACAGGTTGGCTGGGTTCTGGAACAGCGTCTGCCCACTGGTGGTGTCGGTAGCAAAGGTGCAGGTACCTCCTACCAAGAACAGGTTGCAGGTTGATGCTGCTTCAGCCGCTGCGCTTACTGCCAACAGCAGTCCCAGTGTTAGTAACTTCAGCTTGCTTTTCATGTGGTCCCCCCACTTGTAATAGTACGGATGCACGGTGGCACAGTACTGACTGAATCAAGCGGACTTCCTTATCGGTAAGTGCACCGGCAATGGCGCGGACTTCCTCATTGGTTACCTGCAGTATCTTGGTGGCAGTCTTGGTTCCCTCCTTGAATCCCTCGGCAAAGCCCTCGGCGTACCCAGCAGCGCGAACGCGCCGGGTAC